>ERZ791794.82-NODE-82-length-86479-cov-22.657919_pt1 | contig 86479 bp, 77 predicted proteins | sample MGYA00510312_ERZ791794 | MGnify/ENA primary metagenome ERZ791794 (study PRJEB30046, sample SAMN00791977) | human gut metagenome | study: EMG produced TPA metagenomics assembly of the A metagenome-wide association study of gut microbiota in type 2... | reverse complement strand
CGGGGATAGTCCCGCTCGCGCTCGGCTCGGACACGGGCGGCTCGGTCAGACAGCCCGCGGCGTTCTGCGGGGTATTCGGCTTCAAGCCGACCTACGGCACCATCTCCCGAAACGGGCTTGTCGCCTATGCCTCGTCGTTTGACCAGATAGGCGCGATAGCGAGAAATGCCTCCGACTGCGCGGCTCTCGCGGCGATAATATCCGGGCGCGACTGCGGCGATTCTACAACAGAGGATACTGCTCCCGTCCGTTCGGATTTTGTCGAGTCCTATTCGCTCTGCGGCAAAATTATAGGCGTGCCGAATGAATTTATTGATAATTGCGGCGAAGATATACGCAGTGCTGTGAATAATGCGCTCAAAAAAGCTGAATCGCTCGGCGCGAGGGTTGAATATTTCTCGCTTCCGCCGCTCAAATTTGCCGTGCCCGCCTATTATATAGTCGCCTGCGCGCAGGCAAGCTCGAATCTTGCGCGGTATGACGGGGTTCGCTTCGGACGGCGCGCACAAAATTCAGACGACCTGACAAAAATGTATATCAAAAGCCGCTCCGAGGGCTTCGGGCGCGAGGTCAGGCGCAGGATAATGCTCGGCAATTTCGTGCTCAGCGCGGGATACTACGACGCATATTACAACAAGGCGCTGAGAGCGCGCAGGGTTATACGCGACACGCTTTCGGACGCTTTCAAAAAATATGATTTCATCGCGGGCGCCGTTTATCCGTCAACTGCGCCGAAGCTCGGCGAGAGCCTTGACGACCCGCTGAAAACTTATATCGGCGACGCATACACCGTCCCGGCGAACCTCGCTGGACTCCCGGCGATAAGCGTGCCGTGCGGAAAAACAGCCGCGCTTCAGCTCATGGCGGCGCCGTTCGCGGACGAGAATCTTTTGGGCGCGGCAAGATGTCTGACCCTGTAACATTTAAAAATTTACAGAGTATGATCGTGTTGAACAAGTTTGAAGACACAGCTAAACGCAGTCGGACGGCGCAATGCTTGTGAAGTTTTAGGTGTTACAGGGCACCATGGGAGGCTTTCAAATGAGATACGAAACTGTTATCGGGCTCGAGGTCCACATAGAGCTGCTGACTGAGACAAAGATATTCTGCTCCTGCCCGACTGAGTTCGGCGGCGAGCCGAACACGCATGTCTGCCCGGTATGTCTCGGACTGCCCGGCACTCTGCCGACGCTGAACAAAAAAGCCGTTGAGCTTTCCGTCCGCGCGGGTCTCGCGGCGGGCTGCGAGATAACACCGATAAGCTGCTTCGACCGCAAAAATTATTTTTACCCCGACCTGCCGAAGGCTTATCAGATATCCCAGTTATATCTGCCGCTGTGCCGAAACGGCTCGGTCACACTCGACAGCGGCAAAATTATACGCATAAAAGAGATGCACATGGAGGAGGACGCGGGGAAACTCATGCACTCCCCCGACGACAACCGCACGCTCATCGACTGCAACCGCTGCGGAGTGCCGCTGCTTGAGATAGTCAGCGAGCCGGATATGCGAAGCGCAGAGGAGGCGGTCGAATATCTCGAAAAGCTGCGCGAGCTGATGCGCTTTGCCGGCGTTTCGGACTGTCGGATGCAGGAGGGCTCGCTGAGAGCGGATATAAATCTCTCCGTCCGCCCGGAGGGTCAGACAGAACTCGGAACGCGCACGGAGATGAAAAATCTGAACTCATTCAGAGCCGCCGAGCGCGCGATAAAAAGCGAGAGCGCGCGGCAAATATCGCTGATTGAAAACGGTGAAAATATTATTCAGGAGACCCGGCGCTGGGACGACGGCGCGGGTATGAGCTACGCGATGCGCTCGAAAGAGGACACGAGCGACTACAAATATTTTCCCGAGCCGGACATTCCGCCGGTAGTCGTTTCAACCCCCGACATTAAGAAAATCAAAAATCAGATGCCCGAACTGCCGCAGGCGAAGCGCCGTCGCTGGAGCGAAGAATATAATCTCGGCAGAGCGGACATTGACACACTGATGTCCTCGCCGTTCACGGCGGAGCTCTTCGACCGCACGGTTATGCTCTGCAAGAGCGCAAAGGACGCCGCATCGTGGATAAATGTTGAGCTCCCAGCCGTACTTCGCGGCGCGGGAATGAGCATTGAAGATGCAAAATTCAGCCCCGACTCGTTGGGCAGGCTCATAAATATGCTCTCATCAGGGGAGATAAACCGCGGCACGGCGAAAAAAGTCTTTGTAAAAATAGTGACCGAAAACGCCGACCCGGCGGAATATGTCCGAAAAAACGGACTTTCTCTGATGACCGACGCGGCGGCGATAGAGGACGCGGTAAAACGCGTTATCGCCGAAAACGAAAAGAGCGTCTCGCAGTACAGAGACGGCAAGACACAGGCGTTTCAGTATCTTATCGGGCAGTGTATGCGCGCGCTCGGCGGCAAAGCCCCGGCGTCGGCAGTCACGGAAACGCTCAAAAGGCTGATATAAATAACAAAGGACTGCCGTTATCGGCAGTCCCCAGTCTGTTGAAAAAGTCCGTCATGCACGGTCTCAAGGCTCCCCTGTGTAAGGGGAGCTGTCACGGCAAAGCCGTGACTGAGGGGTTGCTGTAATGAAAGTTCAAAATACCCGGCATTTCTAAAAATTTGAAGCTTATTCAAAACAATCCCTCCGGCGCTTCGCGCCACCTCCCTTTACACAAGGGAGGCATTGATTCCGGCGAAATCTCCAAACCGGGTTTATTGACAATCTGAGGACTGCCGAATACGGCAGTCCCGTTTTGTTTTCAGCTTTATGCCTCGACTTCGGTGAGGTTCAGAGTGCCCCAGCTGTCGTTATTGAGCGTGAGCACCTTGTTGTCTTTATTATACGACGCGGTGAATGTTATCTCCGTGCCCGCCTTGAAGCCTGCGATAGCTATCTCGGGGACTATGGTCACGGTCGCGGGGTCAGCCTCGGTGTCGACCTTGTATGTACCGGAAACCGAAGTGCCGACGGAGATACCGAGGATATTGAGGTTGCTCGAATCATACTGGAAAGTGCCGTCCTCTTTGAACTCGATAGTCGCGTTGTTCTGCGAGTCGCTCCACTTGCCGACGATGAGCTTGTCGATTTTCGCTCCGCAGCCCGCAAAGGCGCAGACGATTATCGCCACAGCCATAACGAGAGCTGTCAGCCTGAGAGTCTTTTTCATTGGTGATTACCATCCTTTCTGTTTTGCCGCTTTTCTTCCATGCTCATTATATCACACTTCGCTCAATTTTGTCCATAGGTGTTACAGGGTACCATTGTGTCGAAAAAAGGTATAAACAGATTATTTACAATTTTGTAAAAATAATGTATAATTTTCTTGTTGCACATATGTGCTTGCGAAAGGAGAATACAAAAATGAAGAAAAATCCGTTCAAGCGGATACTCTGCATTGTCATCGCCGCAGTGATGCTCTGCTCGGTATTTGCTTCGACCGCGGCGGCCGCCACCAAGTGCGCCTGCGGCCATTCGCCCGTTGTCATGATCTCCGGATTCGGCGCGACGATTCTCTCGGAGAAGCAGGAGGACGGCTCATTGAAGCGCGTTTTCCCGCCCGACACCAAAGAGATTCTTAAGCTCCTCGGAGTCAATGCCCCCGACCTCGTCACGGGCATAATTGAGCTCCTCGTCCAGAAGGGCACGGACGGCATCGAAAAGCCGATGCGCGAGATAATAACTTCTATTGTCGAGCCGCTGAGAATGAACGACGACGGCACCTCGTTCTATGACATCGTGCCGATACTCAGCGGCGCTAAAAACACGAGCCTTGAGGCGTTCACGAAGAACGACCAGCTCGACCTCGTCCCCTACACAGGCTCCGAGTTCCTCGACATGGAGGTCATCGGCGACGAGATAGGCGACGACCATGTTTTCAACTTCCTCTATGACTGGAGACTCAGCCACGCCGATGTTGCGGCTCAGCTCCACGATTATCTCGCGGAGGTCTGCGCCCTCACGGGACACGACAAGGTCAGCGTATACAGTATCAGCCAGGGCTGCCTGCTGCTGGGCGTGTATATGTACGAATATCCTAACGACAACTACATTGACCGCGCGGTGTTTGACACTCCGCTTCTCGCGGGCAGCAACCTCGTCTCCGACCTCTATACCGACAAGCCCATCTCGCTCAATTTTGACACCACGCTCGATATTTTAAGATCCATTCTCCACACCGAGGCGGACTTCTCGTTTGTTATGGACATCATCCCTGCCGACGGCGCGAACAACATCGCCGACTACGGTCTCAAGAGCATGGTTCTCCCGAGCGTCATAAACATCCCTGCATTCTGGGAGATGTGCGACCCGGAGAATTACGAATATATCAAGTCCGTGCGCCTCGACTCCGTCAAGAATGCAAAGCTCATTGAAAAAGTCGAGAAAGTCAGAAACGGCTTCATGTCCCACATTTCCGAGACCCTCTATGCTCAGCAGAAGAAGGGCGTCAGCGTTTCTATAAAGGCTTGCTCCGGCGTTCCGCTCGCATCGGGCACCGTTGATAACAGCGACGGCATAGTCAACATGAAGTATTCCTGCGGCGCCGTCTGTGCGCCCTTCGGCGAGACTTTCCCCGCCGACTACAAGCAGGCTGTCAAGACCGGCAAGAACAACATCTCGCCCGACAGAACGGTTGATCTCTCGACCGGCTATATGCCCGAGCGCACATGGGTAGTCAACCGCCACTACCACGGTCAGGCGGAGTGGGATCCCCGCACCTACTCCCTGCTCATGGATTTCCTGCTCACCGACAACATCAAGGACGCATATTCGCACATCGAATATCCCCAATTCATGGAGAGCCTCGCTCCGACGAGCGACGTAGTCGTTCTCTTCAAGAGCACGAACTCCTCGTTCCTGCCGACTCTCTCGAAGCACCTCTTCTCCTGCAACTCCGTCATGGTCAAGAACCTGTCGAAGAAGGACAAGATAAAGATCTCTTCGATAACCTCGGAGAACGGCACGCTGAACTTCGCCCTGCCCTATCCGATAGTTCTTGAAGCAGGCGAGAGCGCCGAGATAGCCTTCACCGGAAAGGTTCCCGCGACCGAGAGCTACGACAAGATAACCGTTGCCTACAAGCGCATGACCGTCACCGGCAAGGACGCGACCCGCGACTTCGGCTTCACCGTCACCCGCAACTATTCCGGCGTCACGAAGATCGATCTCACCCCCGCTTATATCATCACCGCTATACGCATAGCGCATGATATACGTGATATCCTTGCGCGGATAGATGCGATCTTCTCGTTCATCAACGGGATAAAATAAAATATAAAATTAAAGCGAGCGACATAACCGAGATTATGCCGCCCGCTTTTTGTTATGCTCTTTTATCCTATAAGCTCCGCAACATACAGGCTCTCGTATATGCTCCCGTCGGAGGGAGATACATATTTCCCTAGGTCAACGAGTATCGCGTCTGCCTTTCCTTTAAATTCATAGCACTTCACACCGTTGACTTCGCCTAAATACTTGCCCTTTTCGGGAACGGGCCAGATATAAGCCGTTTCGCTCACTATCCCGTATTTTTTTCCGCGAAGCTCAAAAATGCCGTCCAATATGCAGTCATAGCGCAGGACAATACCGTTTTTCTTGTCCCCTATGCTCTGTTCCATGGGGATATTTTTCAGCGAATAGACGGCGATTTCCGTGCCGTTTATTTTTTCGCGGTGCAGCGAACCTAAATCGGAATCCGTCAGCGCGAGGTTGTCGCCCGCATACCCGTAAAGCCTGTGATTCCAGACCTTGTATGTCGGGATGAAAACACCCGCCACGCTGCCGCCGTGGGAAACGGCCGATGTCGTTCTCTCCGTAGCCTGCGGAATCGTTTCGCCGATAACACTTTCGGGCTCTCCCGCTCTGTCTGTCACAATTTGAGCATCCTGTTCCGCATCGTTTTCGGTGTTCAGAAGCGAATCGGAAGCGGGAAGCTTCGGGCTTTTGTTGACTGCTAAAGCACAGACGAGAACCACGCAAGCCGCAATGCACGCCGCTGCGGCATACCAAGCCGTTTTCGGTCGCCTTTCGGGTTTGCCGCTCCGAGCATTTTGAATCGGCTGATTTTTAATTTTGTCCCACACCTCTTCCGGGGCAGTAAAATCCATTGATTTTTTTATGAAATCTTCCGTTGATTTACGCCTCATCCGTATGCACTCCTTTTCGTTCGAAATAACGCTTCAGTTTTCTGATGGCGTATCCGTATTTTGAACGGACGGACAAATAAGGGATGTTCAAAACCTTGGCTATCTCTGTCTGCTTCAGACCCGAATACAGATACAGCGACACTATCATCTGCTCCGTTTCGCTCAATGCTTTCATGGCTTCCAGAACAAGCAGCGCATTTTCGGTCTGTTCAAGCCCGTTTGCATCGGTCGGCAGCAAATCAAGGCTATCATTATCGACGACCAAAAATTTTGCGTTTGCTTTCATGCAGTCCATGCAGCAATTGCGCGCAATGGCGAAAATCCACGCCCTCGCATTTGTGCCGGGCTTATAGCCGCAGGCTGACTGAATAATGTTCAAAAAAGTCTCCGCTTCGATATCCTCCGCGAGATGGCGGCTGCGAACCAATGACAGCGCAAACCTAAAGACCTGGTCTTTCATTTCAACATATAATTGGCTCAGGGCTTCTCTGTTTCCCGCAGCGATCTCGCAAATACACAGATCCAACTGCTTGCCTGTCATCGAATTCACTTCCCTTCTTTGCCTTTCACCTATATATCCGTTTAAACGGGCGTAATGCATAAAAATTTTCTGGCTTTTTATCAACACAAATCGCGGCATTTTATAAAAATATCCCGTCGGGCAAAAACTCGACGGGATTTCTCTTTTTCCGTTACGGGGTGAGTCTGTTCGGGCCTCTGAAGATGAACATTGCTTCTTTGATATGGAGTCCGAGCATGAGCATCGTAAGGCGGTCGATGCCGATACCGAAGCCGCCATGGGGCGGGCAGCCGTATTTGAAGAACTCGAGATAGAACTCAACATCCTTGTCGAGACCCTTCTCCTGCGCCTGGCTCTTGAGCACATCGTATCTGTGCTCGCGCTGCGCGCCGGTGGTTATCTCGACGCCGCGCCAGATGAGGTCATAGCCCTGCGGCACGCCGTTCTCGTCGCGCATATGGTAGAACGCACGCTTCTCGGCGCTGTAGTCGGTAATGAACAGGAACTCGTGACCGTATTTCTTCATGACCCAGTCGTAGCTCAGACGCTCGGCGTCGGTCGTGAGGTCGCCCTTTTCGCTGTCGGGCACGGTATAGCCGAACTCCTTTTCGAGCTCGTCATAGAGATCGGCAAGCTTTATGACCGGGAACGGGGTCGTCGGGACGATAACCTCCTTGCCGAACAGCTCCTTTATCTCCTCGCCGTACTTCTCCTTGACCGATTTAAGCATATATGTCAGCAGCTCCTCCTCCATCTTCATGACATCTTTGAAAGAGGTGATGTAGCTGAACTCGAGGTCGAAACCGGAGAACTCGGTGGTGTGCTTGTTGGTGTATGATTTTTCAGCTCTGAAAACGGGGCCGACTTCAAATATGCGCTCGAAGCCGCTCGCCATTGCCATCTGCTTATAGAACTGGGGGCTCTGCGCAAGATAAGCGAGGCGGTCAAAATACTTGACCTCAAAAACCTCGGCCCCGCTCTCGCTCGCCGCGCCGATGAGCTTCGGAGTGTGAATCTCGATGAAATTATGGTCTATCAGGAACTGACGCATGGCGTTGACCATGACGGTCTGAACCTTGAACATGAGCTGATTTTCGTCGGTGCGAAGGTCGATCCAGCGGTAGTCAATGCGCTGGTCGATGCTCGAACGCTCGACGCCCGGGCGCTTCTTGGTCGCAGGGATCTCCTTGCGCACTATCGGCAGCGCGTCGGCTATCGACTCTGCGGTTATCGACTCGGGGATAATCTCAATTCCGCCCATCTTGACGAAATCGTTCTCGACGGCGGTGCCGACGACCGAGATAACGGAATCCTGAGTCAGAGTCGCTATCACGGGGCAGAGCTCCGGCAGCTTCTCTTTCTCGACGGTTATCTGAATTTTTCCGGTGATATCCTTGAGCACGATGAAAGCCATATACTTGCTGTCGCGCAGGTTCTCGACAAAGCCCTGAACGAGCACGGGTTTGCCGAGATTATTTTTGATGTCCGCAATGTAAGTTCTCTCCATTATCTGAGCCCTCCAAAGAGATTTGATATATCGGCAGCGTTGAGATCTCCGTCGTTGATGCTGTCCGCAAAGGCGTTTGCCGCAGCCTGAACGAGAGCCGACGAGAATTCATCGCTGAAGTTTTCGATTGAGAAAGCGGTCTTTTCGCCGTTTTCCATGTTCTTGACGAGGACTTCGCCCTTGGCGATATCGTCGTCGCCGATAACGCAGGTGAAGCGTGCGCCCAGTTTGTCGGCGTATTTCATCTGAGCCTTGACCGAGCGTCCCGCGACGTCAAACTGCGCGCTGACTCCGTCCGAGCGGAGATCCGTGCAGAGCTTCGCCGCAACGAGCGAAGCGGCGTCGCCGATTGAGCCGATATAGATATCGCACTTCTGGTCGCCAGGCAGCTCAATGCCCTGCGCCTCGATGACGCTGAGCAGGCGCTCAAGTCCCATTGCGAAGCCGAGCGACGGGGTGTGCTGACCGCCGAGCTCTTCAATGAGTCCGTCATAGCGTCCGCCGCCGCCGCAGACAAGTCCGTCGGTCTTGTCGTTGTGCGAGACGAATTCGAAAACGGTCTTTGTATAGTAATCAAGTCCGCGCACGATGTGCGGGTTGACAACATAGTCTATCATCAGCGCGTCAAGATAGCTCTTGACTTTCTCGAAATGCTCGCGGCACTCGTCGCAGAGATAGTCGAGCATAACGGGCGCGCCCTCGGCTATCTTCGAGCAGACGGGGCTCTTGCAGTCGAGAATACGCATGGGGTTGCGCTCGAGCCTGTCGAGGCAGGTGCCGCACAGCTCGTCTTTATACTGCTCAAAATATGCCTTGAGCGCCTTGTGATACTCGGCGCGGCAGGTCGGGCAGCCGATCGAGTTTATCTCGAGCGTCAAGTCCTCGATTCCGAGGAAAGCGAATATTTCGGCGGCGAGGGAGATTATCTCCGCATCGGCGGCGGGAGCCGGAGTGCCGAAGACCTCAACGCCGAACTGGTGGAACTCCCTGTATCTGCCAGACTGCGGCTTCTCGTAGCGATAGCACGAGGTTATATAGCAGGTCTTCTGCGGCAGGGGCTCGTTGAAAAGCCCGTGCTCCAGGAATGCGCGCGCAGCGCCCGCAGTGCCCTCGGGTCGGAGCGTTATAGAACGTCCGCCCTTGTCGAGAAAAGTGTACATCTCCTTCTGCACGACATCGGTGGTGTCGCCGACGCCGCGGGCAAACAGCTCCGTATGCTCGAACACGGGAGTGCGAATCTCCTTGAAGCCGAAACGCGAGGCTATATCGAGCAGGGTATTTTCAAGAAAGCGGTTTTTATAGCTCGCCGCGGGCAGCACATCCTGAGTGCCCTTGACAGCTTTCGTAAAAAGAGCCATGTTTTCGTTCCTTCCATAAAAACATTAAATCCCGCCGTTGGCGGGATGAGCGAAAAAGCTCCGGAAAAATCCGCCCGGCGGGAAATACCGCCGGGGCGGGTCAAAGCTTATTTCGGGTTGACTATATCGCGCCAATCAAGGTCGCCGCGCGCAAGGCTGTGAATAAGAGCCTCGGCGGTGGCTATATTGGTGGCAACGGGGATGTTGTGCACGTCGCAGAGTCTGAGAAGATTTGCTTCGTTGGGCTCGTGCGGCTTGGGTGTGAGCGGATCTCTGAACATGAGCAGAAGATCGATCTCGTTGCAGGCTATTCTGGAAGCTATCTGCTGGTCGCCGCCCTGACTTCCGCTGAGGAAGCGCTGAATCTCAAGTCCCGTTGCCTCGGCTACGAGCTTGCCCGTAGTGCCAGTCGCGCACAGGGAATGGCGGCTCAGGATACCGCAATAAGCTATACAGAACTGGGTCATAAGTTCTTTTTTTGAGTCGTGAGCCATGAGAGCGATGTTCATTGTGTATCCCCCTTTTCCGAGTTGTTGACTTCGCTGGTCATGTTAATATCATATCAGAGAAACCGGGTTATGACAAGAGTTATTTGTAACTTCTTACAAAATTTTAATAAAAACCCGACCGATTATTCCTCTGTTTCGGAATTTTCGCTGTCTTCGGCAGGTGACACTTCCTCAGCCGCGGTTTCTTCCGGCTTTTCCTGATCTTCCTCGCTCGGAGTGCAGGCGACGGTAACCAACTGCTCGCCCTCGGACACACGCATGACTCTGACGCCCTTGGAGGGTCTTGCAAATGTGCTTATCTGTGAGACAGGGATGCGGATTATAATGCCGTCGGACGAGATGAAGATGACATCCTCGCTCTCGTCAACGACCGCTATCGCGGCAACGTCGCCGTAGGTCTCGGTGCGGTAGTTTATCGTACCCTTGCCGCCTCTCGACTGGAGTCTGTAATCCGAAGGTTCGCTGCGTCTGCCGTAGCCGGTGGTACTGACTGTGAGGACAGCCTTTGCATCGTCGAGCACTTCCATACCGACGACCTCGTCGCCCTCGCGCAGCTCGATCGCCTTGACGCCGCGCGCCGTTCTGCCGAGCGGTCTCGCGTCGTTTTCATTGAAGCGGATGCCCATGCCCTTGCGCGTGGCTATGAGCAGGTCGTCGTTGCCGGAGGTCAGGCGCACCCATGCGAGCTCGTCGTCATCGTCGAGATTTATCGCGATAACGCCGTTCTTGCGGACGTTGCGGTAAGCGTCGAGGCTCGTGCGCTTGATGATACCCTTGCGCGTGACCATGCACAGGAACGCATCGGGGTCATATTCGGGCACTCTTATCATCGCCGACACCTTCTCGCCCGCTTCAAGGGGCAGAAGGTTGACTATATTCATGCCCTTGCTGTTTCTCGAGCCCTCGGGCACTTCGTAGCCCTTGAGACGGTAAGTCCTGCCGCGGGTGGTGAAGAACATGACATAATCGTGGGTCGAGCAGGTAAACATGGTCTTTGCCACATCCTCCTCGCGCCTTGTCATGCCCTTGACGCCTCTGCCGCCGCGGTGTTGGATCGTGTATGCGTCGGCGGGGATACGCTTGATATAGCCGAGGTTCGTCATGGTGAACACGCAGGTCTCCTCGGGGATAAGATCCTCGATATCGACCTCGCCGCTGACATTTTCAATGACGGTGCGGCGGTCGTCGCCGAACTTCTCGGCGATGGCGCCGGTCTCCTCGCGGACTATAGTAAGTATTCTCGACTCGTTCGAGAGAATATCTATAAAGTCGGCTATCTTCGCCTTGAGCTGAGCCATCTCGTCCTCGACCTTTATGCGCTCGAGTCCGGTCAGCTGGCCGAGTCTCATCTGGACTATCGCCTGCGCCTGAATCTCATCGAGACCGAAGCGGTTCATGAGCGCTTCGCGTCCCTCGGGGACGCTGTTCGATGCGCGCAGGATAGCTATGACCTCGTCGATGAAATCAAGCGCCGTGAGCAAGCCCTCAAGAATATGGGCGCGCTCCTGAGCTTTTTTCAGATCGTACCTTGTGCGGCGGGTGACTATCTCGCACTGGTAGTCGATATACTGCTGGAGAATCTGCTTAAGGGTGAGTATCTTCGGCTCGCCGTTTACGAGGGCGAGCATAATCACGCCGAAGGTAGACTGGAGCTGAGTGTAGGTATAGAGCTGATTCAAAACTACCTGCGGATTCGCGTCGCGCTTCAAGGTGATGTCGATGTGCATACCGGAGCGTGAGGAATAGTCGTGGATATCGGATATGCCCTCGATGCGCTTATCCTTGACGAGATCCGCCATGCTCTCTATGAGCTTCGCTTTGTTGACGCCGTAGGGTATCTCGGTGACAACTATCTTGTGGCGGTCGCCCTTTGTCTCGACTATCTCGGCGCGGGCGCGGACTATAATTTTGCCGCGGCCTGTGCCGTAGGCGGCGCGTATGCCCGCTCTGCCCATGATTATTCCGCGGGTCGGGAAATCGGGGCCTGGCAGATGAGTCATAAGCTCCTCGAGCGTCGCGTCGGGGTTATCTATCAGGCAGTTCATGGCAGCTACGACCTCGCGCAGATTGTGCGGAGGGATATTTGTCGCCATACCAACCGCTATACCTACGGAGCCGTTGACAAGCAGGTTCGGATATCTCGACGGGAGCACCGTGGGCTCCTTGAGTCGGTCGTCGTAGTTCGGGATAAAATCGACCGTGTCCTTGTCGATATCCGTCAGCATTTCGAGCGAGAGCTTTTTGAGCTTTGACTCGGTGTAACGGTAGGCGGCGGGCGGGTCGCCGTCGACGGAACCGAAGTTGCCGTGGCCATCAACGAGCGTATATCTCATGGAGAAGTCCTGCGCCAAACGCACCATGGCGTCATAGACGGAGGCGTCGCCGTGAGGATGGTAGCGGCCGAGCACCGAACCGACCGTATCCGCGCATTTGCGGTACGGCTTGTCGGGATAGAGGCCGTTTTCGTACATGGTGTAAAGTATGCGTCTGTGGACGGGCTTCAAGCCGTCACGCACATCGGGCAGAGCACGCGAGGTGATGACCGACATAGAGTAATCCAGAAAGGATTTGCGCACTTCTCTATTGATCTCGACATTGATTATTTTTTGTTCGTTATATGCTTCGTCAAAGCTCACAGAGATCTACTCCTTTCCGTTATATATCCAGGTTCTGGACGTATTTTGCATTGGTTTCGATGAACTCGCGGCGCGGCTCGACCTTGTCGCCCATAAGAATGGAGAAGGTCTCGTCCGCGAGCATCGCGTCCTCTACATTGACGCGCAGCATCGTGCGGAAGTCGGGATCCATTGTCGTCTCCCAGAGCTGCTCGGCATCCATCTCGCCGAGACCTTTGTATCTCTGGATATCGCAGCTGCCCGAGCCGCCGAACTCCGCCATGAACTGGTCGCGCTCCTCGTCGGAGAAAGCGTATCTTATCTTCTTGCCCTTGCTGACTTTGAACAGCGGGGGCTGAGCGAGATAGACATGACCCTGCTCGATAAGCGGGCGCATATAGCGGAAGAAGAAAGTCAGCAGCAGCGTTCTGATATGCGCGCCGTCGACATCGGCATCCGCCATGATAACTATCTTGTTGTAGCGAAGCTTTGTTATATCAAACTCGTCGCCGATTCCGGTGCCGAGGGCTATGACAATAGGCATGAGCTTCTCGTTGCCGATAACTCTGTCGAGTCTCGCCTTTTCGACGTTGAGCATCTTGCCCCAGAGGGGAAGAATCGCCTGGAAGCGTCTGTCGCGTCCCTCTTTTGCGGAGCCGCCTGCGGAATCTCCCTCGACGATGTAGAGCTCTGTGCGCTCGGCGTCGCGCTCGGTGCAGTCGGCAAGCTTGCCAGGCAGGGAGTTTGAATCGAGAACAGATTTGCGGCGAGCCAGTTCGCGCGCCTTTCTAGCAGCCTCTCTCGCGCGCGAGGCGTCGAGAGCCTTCGAGAATATCGCCTTTGCGACTGCGGGATTCTCTTCAAAATAGGTCATCAGCTTCTCATAGACCGTTGTCGAGACGAGCTGGGTTATATCGGTGTTGCCGAGCTTGCCCTTTGTCTGTCCCTCGAACTGCGCCTCGGTGAGTTTTACGCTGATAACGGCAGTCAGTCCCTCGCGGACATCGTCACCCGAGAGCTTCTTGTCGCCGTCTTTGAGAATGGAATATTTGCGTCCGTAGTCGTTGAAAACGCGGGTCAGAGCGGTCTTGAATCCGGTTTCGTGAGTACCGCCGTCAACGGTGTGGACGTTGTTCGCAAACGAGAGCATTGTCTCGTTGTAGCTGTCTGTATACTGCATGGCAATCTCCGCGCTTCTGTCGCCGTGCATGGCGGAGAAGTGGATCGGCTTTTCATGCAGGGGAGTCTGGCCGCGGCTTGTGGTCAGATATTCGACGAAGCTCGAAAGTCCGCCTCCGTAGCAGTAGGTGCGCTCGATGATATTATCGGGGTCGCGCCTGTCCGCAAGGGTTATGCACAGTCCCGCATTGAGGAACGCGGACTCGCGCAGGTGCCTTTCAAGGGTCTCGAAATCATAGACCGTGGTCTCGCGGAAAATCTCGGGATCGGGCTTGAAGCGTATGGTCGTGCCGGTCGCCGACGATGTGCCTATCTCCTTGAGGTCATAGTCGGGATGACCGCCGTTCGAGAAGCGCTGCTGATAGACATGGCCGTTCTGCGCAACTTCAACTTCGAGCCACTCGGACAGGGCGTTGACGACGGACGAGCCGACGCCGTGCAGACCGCCGGAGACCTTGTAGCCGTTGCCGCCGAACTTACCGCCGGCGTGCAGGACGGTCAGGACGACCGTCACGGTGGAGATGCCCATCTTTTCGTTCATGCCCACGGGGATGCCGCGTCCGTTATCCTTGACGCTGATAACATTGCCCGGGAGTATCTCAACATCGATATTCGTGCAGAAGCCCGCGAGAGCTTCGTCTATGGAGTTGTCGACTATCTCATACACAAGGTGGTGCAGACCGCGCGGACCCGTCGAGCCGATGTACATACCAGGGCGCTTGCGGACCGCCTCAAGTCCCTCAAGAACCTGAATCTGGCTCGCATCGTATTCCTCGGTGACCTTGGTGTTCATATCCTTGTCAAGCTCAATGTCTTCGTCGAGCACGAGCTCGTCCTGATTCTCGGCGTTCTCTTCAAGGATCTCGTTGTTCTCATTGTTATCCAAAGCTTTCATCCTCCTTCTCCAAAGCTATAAAAACGAAGTTACTGATTCGTCAGGGTGGAGAACATATTCTTTTTCTTCTTTTTCTTTTTGGGCTTGTACTTCGGCGGATTTTCGAGCCTCATTCTCGCGCTCTTGGACTTCGCGAGATACTTGTTGACCTGGACAACGGGAGAGATCATGTCCGCGCTCATGTAATCGACGCAGTTTGCGAGCAGATCCTGATCGTTGTTGAGCTCGCCGAGGACGGTGACAGCTATGATGCTCTGAATCTCGTTCGTGCCGTCGTCATAAATCTCGTTGAGGAGATTGAAGAGCTTTCTCATCTTCTGCGGGTCGTTCTCTTTTATGACCTTGATAACCACGGGAGCGGCGTGATTCTTGAAGAAATCCTCGGGCAGGAACTCGCCGTAGGTCTCAATATTCTTTCTGTATTCGTCGCGCAGCTCGGGATAGATAACGCTCAGACGGTTCGCGAAAGTGTTCGCATCATAGCACGCCTCGCCGCTCTTTGCCGCAGCCTTCGATACGGGGGTGGGGAGCTTCACCTTTTTCTTATCGGCTGTGCCGTTCTTGCCGAAGCTCTCTTCGATAAGCTCGGCATACTCGTCCGAGATAAACTTGATGTCCTTGTCGTCGGCGGTCTCAACGTCGAGCAGGGAATGGGCTATCTTCGCGAAGTCGGTCTCGTTCGCGCCCTCTTTCTGCGCCCAGAGCAGGGCTATTTTGTTGTCGTAGTGCTCGATACGCAGAGCCTTGTTGTCGCCGGAAAAATCCATAACGGCGCGTCCGCTCGTGACGGAGACGGGGATACCGTCGGAGATATCTGCGGGAGTGGTGATTCTGAAGCCGCACTTCGTGAGGGTCGGCTCGAGGTTCTTGTAGATGTCGTTCATCGCTATACGGATATCAATCATAACTGTTCTCCTTAAAAAATACTCTGCACAGAGTATATATTATATATACTAATATAATATATCATAATATCGGCGCGTTTGCAATGCTCTAACGGAAAAATACTGCGCCTGTTTTCAAATAAAACGGGTTGACGAAAGGCGTATAACTGTGGTATTATAAAAAATCAAAAGAACGAGGTTTTTCATAGCCTCAGAGCAAGAAAGAAAAGGACTTTTCCGATGGAAAAAAAGGTGTTTATAAACATTGAGGACAGCCACTCCGGGCATGACGACAGCTACTCGTCGCAGACGAGCACGCAGGGCGTTCTGCGCCTGCTCGAAAACGGCTACGAGCTCTCATATGAAGAGCCTGCCGCCGAGATGGAGGGCTGCGTGACCACCCTGCTCATAGAGGACGGCGGACTCGTCACAATGACGAGAAACGGTGCATATACTACACAGATGGTCATGGAGCGCGGCAGGCGTCATGTCTGCCACTACGCGACACCGTTCGGCGATATGCTCCTCGGCATATTCGCCAAGAAGGTCGAGTCGTCCGTGACGGAGGAGGGCGGCGAGCTGCTGCTCAACTACACTATCGATGTCAACGCGGATCTCGCCGCGTCGAACGAGCTGAAGATAACGGTCAGCGGACAGTAAAAATGACGGTTTGCCCGCAGAAACTGCGGTTACACGAAAGGATGGATAAATTTTATGTCAGTGCTTGTAAAACAGGTCGAGGATAAGCTCTGCGAGCTTGTCAGGGACGCCGCGAAAAAGGCGATGGCGGCAGGTGAACTGCCCGAAGCCGAGCTCACGGATTTCAAGGTCGAAATCCCGGCGGACAGAAAGAACGGCGACTACTCCACAAACGCCGCCATGGCGTGGGCGAGAGCTTTCAGACGCGCGCCCGCTATGATAGCCGCGGCTATAACAAAGAACATTGACCTCGAGGGCACCGCATTCTCATCCTGCGAGGCGGCGGGTCCCGGATTCATAAACTTCCGTCTCGCCGACCGCTTCTATTCGGAGATCCTCATGGATATCCGCAAGAAGGGCAGCGACTACGGCCGCTCCGACTTCGGCAAGGGCGAAAAGGTAAATATTGAGTTCGTCTCCGCCAATCCGACAGGTCCGATGCACATGGGCAACGCCCGCGGCGGCGCCCTGGGCGACTGTCTCGCGGCGGTCATGGACTTTGCGGGCTACGATGTCAGCCGCGAATTCTATATCAACGACGCCGGCAATCAGATCGACAAATTCGCCCTCTCGCTCGATATCCGCTATCAGCAGATATACAAGGGCGCCGACGCGCCCGAGCTGCCCGAGGACAGCTACCATGGCGAGGACATAGCCGTGCGCGCCAGGGAATTTGCCGATGTCTACGGCGACAAATATATCTCCGAGAGCGAGGAAGTCCGCCGCAAGGCGCTCGTCGATTTCGCGCTGCCGAAGAACATCGACTCGATGCACGAGATACTTTCAAAATACAGAATAGAATACGACACATGGTTCAAGGAGAGCACCCTGCACAACGGCACGGAGCTTCGCGACACAATAGAGCTGCTCAAAGAAAAGGGACTCACCTACGAGCTTGACGGTGCGCTGTGGTACAAGAACATCGAGGTTCAGACAAAGCGCCTGCTCGCCCAGGGCAAAACGCAGGAGGAGATCGACAAGCTCGGTCTCAAGGACGATGTTCTTATCCGCCAGAACGGCAACCCGACCTATTTCGCGGCGGATATCGCATATCACCGCAACAAGCTCGCCGTCAGAAAGTTTGACAGGGCGATAGATGTCTGGGGTGCAGACCACCACGGCCATGTCGCCAGAATGAAGGGCGCACTCGACGCGCTGGGTCTCGATGGCGACAAGCTCGACATAATCCTCATGCAGCTCGTGCGCCTGACGAGAAACGGCGAAGTCGTGCGCATGTCCAAGCGTACCGGCAAGGCGATAACCCTTGTTGACCTGCTCGAAGAGATACCGATAGACGCGGTGCGTTTCTTCTTCAACCTCCGCGAGCCCGCAACGCAGATGGAGTTCGACCTCGATCTCGCCGTCGCCGAGAATTCGCAGAACCCGGTTTACTACTGCCAGTACGCCCATGCGAGAATTTGCAGCATCCTGAGAAAGCTCAAGGAGCAGGGCTGTGACATCCCCGAGTGCACGCCCGAGCAGCTCGACCTGCTCACCGCACCCGAGGAGCGCGAGATAATCAGGCACTTAGCGTCGCTCACCGACGAGATCGCTCTCTCAGCCAAAAACTATGATCCCGCGCGCATCACACGCTACTGCATCGACCTCGCTACCCTATTCCACAAGTTCTACAACGCCTGCCGCGTCAACTGCGACGACAAGAACTTGAGTGCGGCGAGAATATATCTGTGCCTGTGCGTCAAGGAAGTTCTCAAGAACATCCTGACCCTGCTCAAGATAAGCGTACCGGAGAGAATGTAAAAACAGAATCAAAAAATCATTCCGCAGGGGCCCGGCGTTCCTGCGGAATATTAAAATGCGGAGTTTTCCCTGCATACAAGCGGCGCAAGGCTGTAATCGAGCGATTGTAGAGGCGGGTATCATCCGCCCGCGAAATTATCACAATTTTATTAGTATGCATTTGTAGGGTGCGGCGACTCGATGCACCGCTGCCGCGTGAGCGGCACGAAATCATTTCGGCGCCTGTATCCGCATACCTACATATTACCCCCGGAGGTTATCATGACAAAGCTTCTGATAAAACTCTTTATCAAGGACAGCGAAAAAACCGACGACCCTGCCGTGCGCTCGCGCTACGGCACACTCAGCGGCATCGTCGGCATACTGTGCAACATCCTGCTGACCGCCGCAAAGTTCATTGTCGGCTCGGTAACTGGCAGTATCGCAATAACCGCGGACGCCGCGAACAACCTCTCGGACGCGGGGTCGTCCGCCGTCACGCTCGTCAGCTTCCGTCTGGCAAATAAGCCCGCCGACGATGAGCACCCGTTCGGCCACGGCAGGATAGAATATGTCTGCGCGCTGATAGTCTCGTTTATCATACTGCTCATGGGCGGCGAGCTGATCCGCTCATCGGTAGACAAAATTCTTCACCCGGAGCCGCTCCAGTTCAGCATGACTGCACTCATAGTGCTCATCGCCTCGATCGGGGTCAAAATATGGATGGCGGTCTTCAACAGAAATATCGGCAAAAGGATAAACTCGACCGCCGTCGGAGCGGTCGTTATGGACAGCGTCAGCGACACCGCGGCGACGACTGTATCTATGATAGCCCTTATTCTCTCGAAATTTACCTCTGTGCCGCTCGACGGATACATGGGAATAGTAGTAGCCCTGTTCATCATCGCGACCGGAATAGGCATATTCAAGGACACGATGAACGAACTGCTCGGCGCGCCCGCTTCGCCGGAGACGGTGCAGGAGATCGAGAACGACATTCTCTCATACGAGGGCGTTATCGGCGTCCACGACCTCATGGTTCATGACTACGGACCGGGCAGGATGTTCGCCTCCGCCCATGTCGAAGTGCCGTCCGACTGCGACATAATGGCATGCCACGACACCATAGACCGCATCGAGCGCGACATAAAGAAGAAATTCGCCATAAACATTGTCCTGCATATGGATCCGATAGTCGTTGATGACGAACATATAAACGCCCTGCGCGAAAAGGTCGGCGAGCTGATAAAGGAAGTTGACCCGAGATTCACGATGCACGACTTCAGAATGGTGGAAGGTCCTACGCACACCAACCTCATTTTCGACCTCGTCGTGCCGCACAAATATCCGTTCACGAAAGGGCAGATAAAAGAGCTGATAAGCGACAAAATATCAAGCGAGATAGGCGAAAACTACTACGCCGTTATGACCATAGAAAACAGCTTCGTCGAAGACGAGAGAAAGTGAGGGCAACACAATGGGAAACACCGAAAAGACAGAGCTTACCGTGATGTGCATGATCTGCGACGGCACGAAGATACTCGTGCAGGACAGAGTGAATAAGGACTGGCCGGGCGTAACCTTCCCCGGCGGTCATGTTGAGCCGGGCGAGGCATTCACCGACGCCATGCGCCGCGAGGTTAAAGAGGAGACGGGACTTGATATCTTCCGCCCGACGGTATGCGGAATCAACGATTTTATCCGCGACGACGGCACGCGCTACATAGTGCTGTTTTTCCGCGCCGACCGCTTCAGCGGCGAGCTCAAAAATTCCGCCGAGGGCAGAGTATTCTGGATCGAGCGCGACGAGCTGACGCAGTATAAGCTCTCGCAGGATTTCATCGACATGGTTCACGTCATGGAAAACCCGTCGCTGACCGAATTTTTCTATGAGCGCGACGGCGAAAATTGGAAGAAGAGAATAATATAAACCCGTGTTAAACGTGGTATTCAAAGCAAAAAATCCTGCCTGTGTTTTTTCCGTGGGCGGGATTTTGATTTTGTGGGGAGAAACAATCTTTCCGTTGTTTGCAGATATGTAGACTTCAAAATCAGGCGGTATATAAAATAAACTTTGCGGAAATTCTGTGCCGCTATCGCGGCATCGGCGCGTCGAATTGCCGCGCCCTACAAGTTTCACATCAATAAAATTGTGCAAACTTCGCGGGCGGATAACATCAGCTTCAGCAAGGTTGTGATGATTTCCAATATTACGGCGGTTGACCGTTGCCGATACTTATATCCGCAAATCCCGATTCGTCTAACACTCACAGCCCATCAGCAGCCTTTCACCTCCTCCGAGCATTTACATTTTGGAAAAAATATGCTATAATGCGGGCACAAAACTCTGGGGAGAGATAATAAGATGATAAGATTGGCATCGGTCGGCGACGCGGGAGAGCTTGAGCGCCTCAATGCAGAGTTCAACGGCAAGGGCAAGACTACGGAAGAAAGCATTCGCGCCTCGCTTCTTACAAACAGGCGCGAGATTGTCATCGTTGCGGACGGCAACGGAGGACGGCTCGCCGGCTTCGTCTGCGTTCAGCTGAAAAAATCGTTCTGCTACGACGAATATATGCCCGAGATAACGGAGGTCTATGTCCGTCCCGAGTATCGCGGGCGGGGCGTCGCGCGGGAAATGTTGACCTTCGCGCAGGAATACTGCAAAAAAATATACCCGCTCCACAGCTTCGAGCTGCTGACGGGCAGCGATAACACTGCTGCGCAAAAGCTCTACTCCGCCATCGGCTTCGAGTGCGACGACGAAATGCATATGTCAAAGCAGGTAAAATAATTTGAGAGAATCGCAGGAACAGAGCTATGAGAATAATAAATACTTTTGATAAAATACCCGGCTGCTTTAAGAACAGCGCCTTTGATTTGGATGCATGGAGAGTATACGCCCGCGCGATTTCGCCGGAGCTTGGCGAAAAATGCGAACGGAATTCGAGGGAATATGATTTCAATAACGACGTGCTGCCCGTAGTCAATAACGTACTGCTCAATAGGGATGCGGCGCTTGCGGCAAACGACTCCTTTGTCGCCGTGACCGACAAGCTTGCGAGCAATATAGAGCGGCTTTTTAAAAACGGCGTCGAGACGGATATTATTCTCTATTTGGGGCTGTGCAACGGCGCGGGCTGGGCGACATCGCTTGACGGCAGAGACGCGGTTTTGCTCGGAATAGAAAAAATTATCGAATTGAATTGGCAGGATGAATCCGCCATGCAGGCTCTGATTTTTCATGAAATAGGCCACATATGGCATAAAACCTACGGGAATCTCTATCCCGAGGCTCGCTCAGAGGGCGAAAATTCACTGGCTCAGCTCTATCAAGAGGGACTTGCCATGGTCTGCGAGCATATTCTATGCCAAGATGACAGATACTATCATCAAAATCAAAACGGCTGGCTCGATTGGTGCAAGGAAAACGAAGCCGAAATAAAGCGTGAATATCTCCGACGCGTCGACAAAAATATCAGCACGCAGGATTTCTTCGGGGATTGGTGCAGCTACAAAAATCACAGCGACGTGGGCTATTATCTGGGCTGCGAGTTCGTCAAATATTTGCAACGGCAATACTCGCTTGTCGATATAGCAAGCCTCAATGTCAATCAGTTATATAATCATTTTAAGGAGTTTGCGTCGGTCGAATAAACGGACGGCAAGCAGCAAAAAAGCTTTTACATAGAAAGAGCGTACTGTTCGCGGCGTTTTTGATTATTCGAGATATCCAAATTATCCTGATTATACCGGCAGTGTTATCGGTTTGTTATCGAGACTGATAACACTCGACCTACCGCTATGATAACAGCAAGCTATGCCGCTTCGAAATATTGTGTTTTTACTTAGAAAAGCGAGAACTTATATGTTACTAAGAAACATATAAGGCAGTTGTTCTATGATTTCTTCATGCTTATGCTAAGAAAATTTCTCTCATTTAATATATTTTTCTCCGCCTTGACGGTATGTCAAAACGGAATTTTTATCGAATATGTAAAAGGCTTCCGCCCCTAACAGGGCAGAAGCCTTAAAAATTATGCGATTTTTAGGTTTAGTTGTAAGCCAAGTGTTACTATTTCATCTGTTGCAAAAACGGTTACTCGAAAAGTGCCGAGTCCCGAAACCCGCATAAATACTGGTTTTTTCGGCACATCTAAACCAAGGGGAACTATTCCCACTCGACTTTTCCTAACTAATTTTGTTTAGAAATTATTCTCTGCCGAGTATGTAAATCCTTTGATTATTTGATATATCCATATTATCCTGCCTATATAAGCTAATGTTATCATTTTGTTATCGGTATTGATAACACTTGCTCAGTAGCTGTGGATAATAGCTATATGCTATGGCTTAAATTATAAGCGAGTTTTTTTTGTTTTTTAAATTCTATACCAACCAGTACAACAGATAGCACAAACGCTGAAAAATCAGCAACAGGCCCCGCTAGCAATACTCCCATAATTCCGAAACGAAGCGGGAGCAGCAGGGTAAGCGGAATCAAGAAAAAGGTCTGCCTTGTTAATGCCAACAGAGCACCTTTTAACGATTTTCCTATTGCAGTAAAAAAACTGGAAGAAAGCAACTGCACACCATTTACCAACACCATGAAAAGATAGGTACGCATGAACAAAACAGCAAATTCAAAATACAGCTCGTCCCCGTCTCCGAATAGTGAAATGATAGATTGCGGGAAAAATTGAAATGCGATAAAAGCAATAGTGGAAACAACAAGATTCCACTTTACTGCAAGCATGTAAGCCTCCCGTACCCGATGATATTGCCTTGCTCCATAGTTGAAACCGATAATCGGCTGTGTCCCTTGCGAGATTCCTACAACAATCGCAAGGACTATGGCATTTGTTTTCATAACAATTCCGCAAGCTGCCAAGGGAATATCCGTTCCATATTTTGTTAATGCGCCGTAATAAGTCAACGAATTGTACTGAATGATTTGAATCACGGTAACTGCAATCTGATTTGAGCTGCTGCTGATTCCCATGTTGCAAATTTTCAGGCTTTCTTTGATGTCCAATAAAAACGACTCTTTTTCAAAATGGATTGTTTGGAAACGCCATAGATAACGGAGTGCGAGTATGAAAGAAAAAATTTGCCCAATAACCGTTGCCCAAGCTCCGCCGGCAATCCCCCAATCGCAAGCAAAAATAAAAATGGGGTCAAGAATGGTATTGATAATAGCTCCCACAACCATGCAGACCATTGAATACTTTGGTTTTCCATCTGCTCGAATCAAATTGCTCATACCATTCGTTACAATGAGAAACGGCATTCCAATCAATGTTATGCTGGCATACTGCTTTGCATATGGAAATACATCTGTCGTTGCCCCAAATGCCTTTAGGAGCAAAGACAGAAAAGCTTCACCAACCAGCAAATAAACAATTCCGAAAATTCCCATCAGAACAATACCATTTCCCGCTGCTTTAGCGGCAGCTTTCGGCTCTTTGCGTCCAAGACAGAGGGAAACACGGGAAGCACTGCCAATTCCAACCAGCAGTGCAATAGCAAGGCAGATGGTAGAAAACGGGTAGGCAACATTGGTTGCTGCATTTCCCAAATAACCGACCCCTTGACCAATAAAAATCTGATCCACAATATTGTAGATTGAGCCGACAAGAGACGCCACAATACTGGGAACAGCAAAATTTTTCAACAGCTTTGGAATTTTTTCATAGCCCAGAGGATTTTCAGTCATTGAACTCCTCCCCCTTTCTCTCTATATGAAGTTCCGATGTAATATTTTCACCTGCCTGAATCAGCAAATCAATAAAGAGGTTTTTATCAGATTCCCTGAAGCCTTGCAATAAAAGAGCTTCTGTCTTTTCACATACCGTCTGTACCTCATCAATTACAGACAGCGCACGTTCTGTAGGATACAATTTACATGTCCGCTTATCCTTATCATTGGGAGAACGTGTAATCATTCCCTGCTTTTCTAATGCCGCAACCGTCCGTACAATATTGCTCGGATGAACATAAAACATATCCATTAAAGAATCTTGTAGAATACCGGGCGAACGACAGATTTTGATTAAGAACATATATTGACTGTTGTTGATTCCATAGGGGGCAAGTTGCTTGTCCAAATAGATTTTGTAAAATCGGTCTGTTACTGAAAGCCATTTTAATAGTTTCATAGATATATTCCTCCTAACCGCCAGTATTATAACGCAACATGCGTGCGCACGCAACTACTTTTAACATTATATCTGCCGCTTTGTCCTCCTAAACACAAATCAATTCTACATCTATAATCTCTACTGCTCTGCTATTGTAAGTGAACTTTTTTGGAAGAAAATCGCAAATATCTACTCAAATAATAACTATGACTTGGTTGTAGGCAATGAAGCTTTTATTGACTCTTGCCCGTCAAGTTTATTTCACTGCAATCAGTCAAATATCATTCCCCATAAATCCGTGAAGAACCAAAATTTTTATTCATCAAAAAGACTTACACATTTTTCTTGACAAATCCAAAAAATGAAAAAGTGGATTATGGTTCAGCTTGTTAAAAGCTAACCATAATCCGTTTTTTCTTTTAGGTTAATTAATATTTTTCCTTATAGTCTTACCATTCAAATCGGTGCTTGAAAGCCTTCTTTTATTGTGCTGCCTTTTTTATCAACCTGAACTTTTCTGATTTTTGCAGGTACGATTCCTTTTTCAACCCAATCCACAAGAGCTTTCATACCGTCGCAGTCGGTTATCCCCGCATTATGCCAGTTACATGAACCGTGACCGTCGCCGGGTGTCAAAAAGAGCTTGAAAAATTTGTCAACTTCTTCTTTTCCGCCGAGCGTGTCGCAAACCCTGTTATAATATTCAATTGTTCCGTCAATGGGAATCAGCGGATCATCGAAACCGTGGTCAACCATCAGCTTGCCCCCTGAGTTTTTGAATGAAGACAAATTCGGATTATCCGCAAGGCAATCGGCAAATTCGTTTACGCTTGCATCATAGATTTTATAAAACTCATCCTTTGTCACTTTGTCGAATTTCTGCTTCGGATTTTTCGTTACCCATCTGCAATAATATGTTGAAAGGAAAAACGGCTTCGGCTTATGGAATATCGGTGTGTACCAAAAAGCACCGATAGGTATGCCGACATTATAGCACAACACGCCCGGTCTTCCGAAGTACCAAAGCCTTTTTCCGTTCCGTGCGGGACCGCCGTATATTTCAGTCAAAACCTTCGCATCAATTTCGGTAAAAGTATCATTTTTAACCTTTTTGCCGACAAGGGTGTAGTAGTCAAATTCAAGAGGTCTGTCATATTCGTAATATTTTTCTTTGCCCCCGACCGTGTTTTGAGCTTCGTTCATTGCGAACTTAACCTTTGACGGCGGTACAATATAGTTATTCGAGTTCATAACTGCGTTTGCCCAAAGACCAACAGGCAGAAACTTCGACCAGTTAATTGCAGGGCAGGACGCCCATATCCCGTCGTAATCTTCGGGATATTCCTGCGCCTCGACCATAGATTGTCTGCCACCGCCGGAGCCGCCGTGAAGATATGAAAATCTGACGTTTCTCTCATGGAGAATTTCAGCAGTTTTTTTACCCAAAACAGTCATAAAATGAGTACTTCTTGCCCGCCAATTTTCAATAAGCTCAGTATTAAGAGTACCGTCTTTTTCAAGAGCCCATTCAATTTTTGTGCATGCAGCATCGGTTGTTGCACCCGTGAAGCCGTTAAGTACGGCTTTTGGTAAAGTTGCGCTTCTCGATGTGTTGTCGGGTGCATTTATATAACCTTCACCGCCGGTTGCCGTGCCTCCGCCGACACAGCCTAAAAACCTGTCATTCCATTTAACGGGCGACCAAATGAATATTTTTTCAGTAAATTTCCCTGTGGAATGTTCAACAACGACATGACAAAACTCAGGCAGATTATGCACTCGGTTTATGGGCAAGAGAGAGCCTAAAAGCCCTTTTGATTTGTTGATAAATTTACCGCTTGTGTTGATATACGCTTCAACAACAGTGAGTTTTTCGTTCGGAAACGCTTTGGAAAGCTTTTTCTGAAGATAGCCTTTATTGCAGCGTTTTTCAATGTCCATAGTTCTTTCTAATGATTTAACATCATAGAAAATATTCTTATTTTTTTCTTTCATTGTGTCACCCCATTTTTAGTATGGCTTTAATTATTCTTTCGGCGCAAAGGCGCAAAGAAGCGACACTCAGTTCTCCGCTTTCCGCCTCTTTTGTTATTGATTCAATTTCGTTTTTTCCACCGGGCATTATAATATCATTTCCTGCTCTTATACAGTCTGCCGCACCACTTGCACCATAGGATTTTTCATCGGCAGTTTTTCCTGTTGTTGCGTACCAGTCCGTCATAACAACCCCGTTAAATCCCCATTCCGTGCGAAGAACATCTGTTAAAATACCGCGATGATTTGCAGAATGAGTACCGTTAATAAGGTTATATGACGACATAACCGCAAAAGGCTGCGACTCTTTTACGCAAATTTCAAATCCTTTGAGATATATTTCACGCAGAGCTCTTTCGGAAAGAACGGAGTTATTATAATTTCTGTTGTTTTCTTTGTTGTTACACGCAAAATGCTTGATAACCGCACCTTTACCGCTTTTTTGAAACCCATTTACCATAGCTGCGGCGCACTTTCCGCTTAAAATCGGATCTTCAGAGTAATATTCAAAGTTTCTGCCGCAAAGAGGATTTCTTTGAATATTCAAAACCGGAGCAAGCCACAAATCAAGTCCGAGTTCTCCCATTTCTTTTGAAACAAGCTTTCCGCAATTTTCAATTATTTCCGTGTTCCAGGTCTGACAAAGCATGGTGGCGATAGGTATAGCCGTGCAGAACTGATATTTAACCGTAGTTCCGTTGAGATCCGCTTTCTGCATTTCTTTGGGTAAAAGCAAAGATTTTATCGGATCATCGGCAGGGTTATCAACATATAATCCGTCTTTTTCATATACCTTGCTGTTTATTCTTATGCCTGCCGGTCCGTCAACGGTTGAAAGAGGACGGATTTTTCTTTTTTCAAGCAGTTCGTCGCATGTATCTCCTGCCGCACCGGGTATACTTTTTGAAGCGTTGCCTATGAACGACAAATCGGAGAGACCTATCCTTGAAGCGCCGACACAAAGAGAAATAAGCTCGTTGACATTTAAATCGCACACAAAATCGTTTATTGAAATTTTTTTGACTTTCACATCATCGAGTGTATAACCGAGATTGGTTGATTTTATACTTTCTGTTTTGTCGTCATATATATGACTTAATGTTTTTATGTTTTTTAAATCCAGGGCGATTGTCGGCAATTCATCAAATCTCATCTCGGCATTATCATGAAAATCGCAGGTTTCTTCTATACTTGAATAAGTAATTCTTTTGCACTTTTCGGTGATTATATCATCGGAAACTATAAGGTTATGCACTTTCTTTGAGTTTTCGCTGTCGGTGCCGATATATACAATATATCTTCCTCGTTTAATGATGTATGAAGCGGTTTCTTCGTCAAATACAGCGAGGCTTTTCATATCAAAAGTAATCGTAACACTTTGCTCCTCTCCGGGCAAAAGTGTTTTTGTTTTTGCAAAAGCTACAAGGCTTTTTACGGGAGTAACAAGTCCTTCCTGCGGCTGACTTACATAAAGCTGTATAACTTCTTTTCCGCCGTAAGTCTTTCCGATATTTTTGACCTTTGTGCTGACCGAAATGTGTTCTTCGTTTGCTGTTATCTTTGTGTCGCTTATTTCAAAATCCGTATAAGATAAACCAAAACCAAACGGGAACAAAGGCTTAATTTGTTTCTTTTCAAAGTATCGGTAACCGACAAAAATACCCTCTTTGTAATATGTATCGGAAAAATATTTTTCATCGGAAAAATCCTCGGCAAACGGATAATCAAGGTAGCTTTTTGCCCATGTTGCTGACAATTTACCTGACGGAACACCTTTTCCGCTTATGACATCGGCAACAGCGTCACCCAAAGAACTTCCGCCCTGACTTATAAGCAAAATTGAACCTATTTTGCTGTTATTTACAATCTCGCCAAGGTCAATTACACCGCCGACATTCAGCAATAAAACAAATTTTTTATAAGAATTTGAAAGCCGGGTTATATCCCTGATTTCGCCGTCGGTAAGATAGTAATCGCCTTTTTCCGCTTTTCTGTCGGCGCCCTCGCCCGAGTTTCTTGAAAGCACATAAATTGCGGCATCGGCTGTATATTTTTGCGAGTCCTCGGCTGTAATTTCTGAAATTGCAGGCTCTTTAAAAGGATTTGCAAACATTGTGAAAAGCGCAGTTTTTACACCTTCCTTGCCCTTTTCCTGAAGCATTTTCTCATATTCAATTTTGGCTTCGTTTATAATGCGGTCGTATTCGTCAAGATATGGCTTTGTGACAACTTCATATCCTGCGTTTTCAAGTCCTTCTTCAACATCCACATAACTGCGAACATTGACATCCCCCGAGCCTGTTCCGCCTTTCACGGTTCGCCTTGCACCGATGCCGTAAAGCGCAACGGTTTTTATACTTTTGTCAAACGGAAGAACGCCGTTATTTTTCAGAAGTACCATTCCCTCAACTGCGGCATTTCTGACGATTTCATTGTGAGCCTTTTCTCTCTTTGTAATTTCAAGGTTCTCTGTCGCAAGTTTATTTTTCATCAAAGCTCACCACCTTATATTCTGATCCGAATTTCAAAAATCTTCTCATATTTATTGTGTCGGGAATATCGTTCATACCGAGAACTATCCATTGTTCTACAAGCCCGTAAATTGCACCGGCAACCATTGCACAAAGATATTTCGTCTGCTCGTCCTGCCCGTCTTTCGGTCCGCAGGAATTAAAAATATGATTTTTAATAATATAGGACATATCATTCTGATAAATGAGCTTTATCAGTTCTTCGTTTTTCTTGTATTGAAGTAAAAGCTCTTTCCAAAACTTTTCGTGAAATTCGTCTTCGGGATATTTTACAAACTCTTCCCACCATTCATCGGTAACGCTGGAAAGATAATTTGTCAAAATTTCCTGCATAGAGTCATAGTTCCTGTAAAAAGATGCACGAGCCACTCCTGCTTTTTCGCAAAGCTCGGACACGTTTATTTCATTAAACGGTTTTTTCTCCATGAGTTTTAACAAAGCTTCGGTCAAACATTGAAGAACAAGCTCATGTGCTTCATTTTTCCTTTTCATGTGTAACACTTCCTTGGTTATGTATCAGTTGTCAGCATCTTTCACAAAAACTCTTTAACTTTATGAAAAAATATGATACACTCGTAACTGACACAAGTGTATCACTATTATACACTTATTTAAACATTTGTCAAGGGATGGTGAACAATGAAAGAAAAAACTATAATTCTTAACAAAGAGAGAAATGTCGTACTGACCTGCTTCCCTGTAGGTCAAAACAAGCCGGCTGTTTTGATTTGTCCAGGGGGCGGATACAACGAATGTTCTGTTTCCGAGGGAAAGCCCGTTGCAGAAAAGTTTAATTCCTTAGGGTTTAACGCCTTTGTTCTCTGCTATTCGGTAGGAAAGAATTATAAATGGCCGTATCCGCTTGAGGACTTTGAAAATGCTATGGCATATATAAAAGCAAACGGAAAACAATTCAGCGTTGACACCGAACATATTGTTGCGGCAGGTTTTTCTGCCGGCGGTCACCTTGTATCCTATGCGGCATCAAAAGCAGAAAACAAACCTTATGCTGCAATCATTCTTTACGGTGCGGCAAAAGCTCAAACGATAAACTATACTGCCCCCGATGCACCTGATGCGGTTGAAGCCGTAAACCTTTATACCTGCCCGTGCTTTCTTGCCGCGTCAAGAAACGACTGGATTGTGCCTGTAAATAATACACTTGATTTTATAGAGGCACTTAATAAAAACTATATTGATTATGAATTGCATATTTACGGTTATTCAATGCATGGGTTTTCAATCGGAAAAGAAGTGGGAGCCACACCACCGCTTTTTTGTTCAAGGGTCGGTGACTGGGTTGAAGAAAGTGTAAGTTGGATTGATGACCTTATTTCAGGGAGATACATTTCAATCAGGGAAAGTTCGGAATATAACGATAAATACTCAAAAACACTTTCAAGTAAAAATTCATGCAAGATTATTTTTGAAAATTCGCAGGCAAAAAATTTGTTTAAGAAAAAGTTTTTACCTCAATATTTGTTGTGCGAAGCAACAAAGAAAAAGGTAGGTTCTTTTGTTGACGGAGTTTCGCTGAAAAATGTTTTGAGCTTTTTGAAAGTAAAAGACGAAACTTTTAAAAAAATAGACGAAGCTCTCAAAGTATTTAAAAAGGAGACGTAAGCCATGCTGAAACAAAAAGAAAAAATTGACAAATCAACCTGGCTGACAACAACAGGTCAGCGTGTGAGATATTACATAGGCGACCTTGCAAGAACCTGCGAGGGTGCAATAATTACAACCTTTATGACAATGTTCCTGCTAATGCAGGGGATACATCCGGGCAAAATGGCAGCTATTACGCTTTTTGTTAAAATAATAGACTCTTTTGATGATGTTATTTTCGGCTTTTTGATTGACAGAATAAAAATCAAAGGAAGCGGAAAATATTTGCCGTGGTTCAGAAAAACCTTTTGGCTGTTTCCGCTGTTTACGGTTCTGTTTTTTATGATGCCCATGCAGCTTTCGGAAACCGTAAAGCTTATTTGGTTCGCTGTTTTCTATCTGCTTTATGATTTGAGCTACACCTTGGTTGAGGTTCCGATGAACTCACTTGCCGTTTCAATAACAGATAACCTTGACGAAAGAAACGCAATTATTCAAAACCGTTCGATTTTAAATAACGGCATTATAATGTTTATCGGCATTATTTTCTATACCCTCATAAGCGAAAAAGTTGGTTTACCGATTAAAAATGTTGTTGTCGGTTCTTCTGTGATTTTCTTGTGTGGAATGCTTCCGATGCTTACGGGTATAAAAGAATACAATGTCGGGCTTAAAAATGTATCGGCAGAAGAAGAACACTACACTTTCAAGGATATGTTTGACTGTGTCAGAACAAATAAATATATGTTTATTTTGCTTTTAAGTACAGTTATTACTTCGTGTCTTGCAACGGGAGCAAACCTTGCCAATTTCGTTGCATACTATCATTTCGGTAATTCAATGATTTTTATTGTTCCGATTGCCATTTCGGCAGTACCGGGTCTTATTGCTCAGTTGAACACGGCGAAAATAACAAAAAAATTCGGCAAGGTAAAAACAATCGTTGTTTGCGGTTTATTAGGCGGAATACCTCTTCTTTCCATATTCTTTGTAGGATCCAGCCATTTTGTTCTTATTTGCATTCTTATGGTTGTTCAGTCGCTGCCCGGTAATGTCGCAAATATTGCAAAGAGCTTTCTTGTTCCCGATACGATAGAATATACAAGATATAAGACGGGTAAAGATTGCTCGGGTATTTTCTTTGCACTTAATTCTTTTGTAACAAAGCTTACACAGGGTGTCGCTTCCTCTTTGGGACTTTTCCTCCTCGGCCTTTCAGGCTGGGTTGAGATTGAAGCAACTGACTTTGCCGATATTGCCTCTCAGGGTGTTGCACAGCCTGAATCAGCCCTGAATATGCTTTGGATTGTTTATACACTTATTCCTGCTATAGGTACGATTCTTGGTATAGTTGTTATGGCATTCTATAAAATGAAGGATAAAGATGTTGAACTTATGGCAAAGTGCAACGGCGGTGAAATTACAAGAGAGGAATGTGAACAGCAGCTTTCACAAAAGTATTGATTAAGTATGAAAAACAACAAAATTGATATTATATTTAATAGTTATATTGCTAAAAAAACAATTCCGAACGGCGTATTGCTTGTAAGAAAAAATGACGAAATTATTTATAAAGGCAAATGGGGATTTTCAAATCTTGAAACAGGTAAACCGATTGAATACAACAGCATTTTTAAAATGATGTCAATGACAAAGCCTGTTACCGCTGCTGCCATTATGAAGCTTTATGATGATGGCAGGCTTGATATAGATGATCCGATTTCAAAATATATTTCTTCATTTAAAAATATGCGGGTTGTTAATGACAGACGATATCCGTTTCCTCCGAAAAATCCGATAAATTCATTGCTCGGGCTTATTACATACACTCCTGATAAGGCTAAAACAGAAGCTGCAAACAGAGAGCTTACTTTTAGAGATTTGTTGTCCCATTCATCAGGAATTGAGCAGGGTATTGGCGGTTATGCTATGCATTTTAAGGATAAAGAACTCAGAACAACTCTTGAAAGGCAAACAGAAAAATATGCTTCAAGACCACTGGATTTTCAGCCGGGTACAGGCACCGGATATTCACCGCTTGCAAATTTTGATATTCTTGCAAGACTTGTTGAAGTGATTTCAGGGAAAAGTGCTGCTGATTATTTCAAGGATGAATTGTTTGAACCGCTTGAAATGAATGATGCATCATTTCATATCAATGATGAGCAGAAAAAACGGACGGTTGAACTTTATAAAAAAACTCCGTTCGGACTAAAAAATGTTACAGATACAAAAAGTGACAAAGACGGATTTGCCAAAATCGATTCTGACAGTAAATATGTATGCGGCTCTGGCGGATTATACTGTACTGCAGAGGATTATGAGCATTTTGCACATATGCTGCTGAACAAGGGTTTATTTAAAGGCAAACGAATTTTAAGTGAAAAAGCAGTTGAATTAATGCAGACGGAGGCACCTGCACGGCATCTTGAGCCTTCTCCGGGTTGCGTATGGGGACTTGGTGTACAAATAAGGCAAAATCCTCAGAAAGGCAATCTACCTGTAACAGAAGGTACATATGGCTGGAGTGGCGCATTTGGCACACATTTTTTTGTTTCACCTAAGGATAATCTGGAATGTGTGTTTGCTACGAATGTAAGCAACATCGGCGGTTCTTCTTCAAAGGTCAGTCAAAAGGTCGAAGAACTTGTGTTTAATATTTTAAAATGAGGGGTAACCATGAGAATAATTAATTTTAGAATCAATCATATGAAAGAGCCTTTTGTTGACGCCGCTCCGGAGTTTTCATGGCAGATTGAAAGTGATGAAAATTCTGTCTTTCAGACTGCCTATCAAATAAACGTATGCGATGAAAAAAGTGAAGTGTGGAACAGCGGCAAGGTGCTTTCAAACAAACAGTCTTTCATCAAATACGGCGGAACTTTAAAATCCAAAACGCAGTATTCGGTCTGTATCACTGTTTGGGATAACAAAGGAAATTGCTCCGCTCTGAAATCTAAGTTTGAAACAGCATTTTTAAACGCCGATGAATGGAAAGGATGTTTTTCAAAAAGTCCTTTTGACAGAAACGAAAGTAAGGTATTTGTTTACGGAATTGAAAATCCGCCCGTATATTTTGAAAAAGATTTTGATATTACGGACGAAGTTATAAGAGCAAGACTTTATGCGACGGCATATGGTGCATACAACGCTTATGTCGGTGGCAAAAAAGTCGGTGACGCCGTTCTTGCTCCGGAATATACACCATACAACAAAATCCTTAATTATCAGGTTTATGATGTTACGGATATGCTGACAAACGGCAAAAACAAGATTGAGTTTCTCGTAGGAGACGGTTGGTTTTTCTGTCCGCAAACGGAAATTACGACCGACGAAAAAATAGATAATTTATCTGTTTTGTATCAGCTTGAAATTGAGTATAAAGGCGGAAAATCGGCAGTTGTTTTTTCGGACGGAAACGAAATTTGCCGCAAGAGTAATATTGTTTTTTCTGATTTGTTTATGGGTGAAAAAGTCGATTTTACTTTGCCCGAAAGCGAAAGAAAAAAAGCAATCGCTACCGATTATTCACTTAAAAATCTCCGTTTACAGCCTATTCCTCAAATAAAGGCAGTTGAAAAATTTGACGCAAAGGAAGTGTATATTTCACCGAAAGGTGAAACAATAGTTGATTTCGGTCAGGTTATTGCAGGAAGATGTAAAATCAAAATAAACGAGGCAAGAGGAACCGAAATCAAGCTTGAGCACACCGAAATTACGGATAAGGACGGCAATTATTTCGCGCAATTCGACCTTGTAAAGCAAACGGATATTGTTGTCTGTTCGGGCGAGCCTTTCGTTTTTGAGCCGGAATTTTCATTTCACGGGTTCAGGTACTTAAAGGTCAGCGGAATGATAAATCCCGTAAAAGAAGATTTTACCGCCGTTCTGCTTTCAACCGAAAAAGAGAACATAGGAAATTTTGTTTGTGATGACGAGCGGTTCAACAGGCTTTATAAAAACATTCGCTATTCACAGAAAAACAATATGATGTCCGTTCCTACGGATTGTCCGTCAAGGGAAAAAGCTGGCTGGACGGGAGATATTCTTGTCTATGCAAAAACCGCAATGCAAAACGAAGATATGACCGCGTTTCTTTCTTCGTGGATTAAAGGGCTTGCCGCTGACCAAAAAGAGGACGGAGTAATTCCCATCACTTCACCCTTTAACAAGGTTTACGAGGCTGTTGCAAAGCAGACAATGGCTCCTTTCGGTGATGAATTAACCGGTGTTGCCGGTTGGAGTGATGCAATGGTATGGGTACCGTATGATATGTATCATATTACAGGCAATAAGCATATACTTGAACAGCATTATTTAAGTATGAAAAAGTGGTGTGACTATATAATTAAAACTGCTGAAGAAAAAAGAGGCAGTGACCTGCCATATGAATATGACCGCTATCTTTGGAACACAGGCTTTCATTTCGGTGAATGGTTAGTGCCGGGAAGAGAGGCGGAGGGATTTGAAATTTGCAAAGAAACCGCCTGTTATATCGCTCCGTTTTTCGGGTATATGACCCTTGCCAAAATGAGTGAAATATCGTCAATCCTGAAAACAGATGATGAAAAGTATTATAAGATGATGTCAGAAAAGTTCAAATACGCAATTCAAAACGGACTTATGAAATCAGATATTCTTCCGGACTATCTGCAAGGTTTATATGTGCTTGCAATAGCTTTTGACCTTGTTTCAAAGGAAAATGAAAAACAATATGCGAATAAACTTATCAGCCTTGTTGAAAAGAACAACGGCTGTCTTTGCACGGGATTTCTTGCAACGCCGTATCTTCTTGATGTGCTATGCAAAGTCGGAAGATGGGATTTGGCAAAGAACATTTTGCTTCAAACAAAAAGACCGTCATGGCTTTTTGAGGTTGAACACGGAGCAACGGCAATTTGGGAGGATTGGTTTGCACTCGATGATGAAAACAATCCAAAAAAGACAAGCTATGACCATTACGCTTTCGGTGTAGTAGACGATTTTATTTTCAGAAAGATTTGCGGCATCTCGGCTATTGAACCGGGCTTCTCAAAGTTTAAAGTTGCACCGATTGAAGATGATGTTTTCGGAAATTGGGAAAGAGAATTTATTTCGGAATACGGAAAAATCAAAGTTAAGAAAACCGAGGAAACGCTTGAAGTAACCGTTCCCTGCAATACCACGGCAGTAATTGAATGGAACGGCAAAACATACGAAAAAGAAAGCGGAAAGTACATTTTACAATAATATAATTTAGAAATGGGGTTTTTTTATGAAAAACAATAAGAAACTTACGGCAGTTATTTTGGCAATAATTCTCGGTTGCGGCATTTCTTTGGCAGGATGCGGAAAAAATGAAACGCAAACCGAAACAGGAACACCTACCACCACTCCATCGCAGGAATATAGCCAGTCTGTCTCAAATTCAACGGAACCGACAATGGAACCGACAATGTTAAATCAGGAACCGTCTTCATCGGTTTCAAGTGATGAACCGTCAACACAAGCTCCGGTTTTAAAGGAAACCGTATTGAAAGGAACAAACAGCTCTGTTTTGACTATTCATACAAACGGCACATATGATTTTATGTGCTCGGACTACTATCTTTCCACAAAAGATTATCCTGCACTTAAAGCATTGCTTATTATGGCAAATGATGAACAGAAAAAATACATTGTGGAAAAAGACGGAGCCAAGGCGTTGGGACCTATCAGTCTTTCATTTAATGCCGATACATACTCTGTTTCCGGTGGAACACTAACACTTGGCAATAAAAAACCCGTCTACGTTGACAAAGTCGGTTGGGAAATACCCGCTATTTCAACAGTTACTAAAAGCGGCAACTCATACAAAATAAGCATTAAGGGCGATAACGGAAAGTATAAATTCGATTTTGCCGAATTCACCCTCACCGCCGAACAAGCTAAGAACATCGGACTTTGATTATGATGATAAACAAAAATACTACGCTCAAAGAAATATATAATATTTCAAAACTAACCGATATAAAAGATTGCCTTATTTCAGGAGGAAACTTTTTCGAGGGTGAAAGTGCGGAAATGACACTTGAACAGCTCCACGAAAAAAATCCGACCTGGGCGACGAATGATATGATTTTTGGGCTTGAACGGCTCTTGAAAAGTGAATTTCAGGTCTTTCCGCTTTATAAAAATGAAAGCGAAAAAAGAAATGTTAAATTAACCTATTTGCCGGCTCAAAAGAGAACGGAAGATTACTGTATAATTCTCCTTGCAGGCGGTGCTTACGGGGCAGTCTGTACTATGGTTGAGTCCTTGCCCGTTGCGGCAAAATTTAATGAATTGGGAATTGACTGTTTTTGTCTCAATTATGAAACGGCAACTCCGGACAGCTTTGAAAAAGGTCTTCTGCCTGCTCCTCTCGATGATTTGGCTAAGAGCTGCAAGCTAATTTTTGAAACCGATAAATTTGATTACAAGACATACTGTGTCTGCGGTTTTTCGGCAGGCGGTCATATTGCTTCACTTTGGGGTACGAATATTATCGGTGCAAAGAAGTATAATCTTCCGCTGCCGAAAGCATTACTGCTTGTATATCCGCTTATAACAATGGAAAATGTCAAGGACGGTCCGATAAAAAGGTATATGTGCGCAGGTATGTTCGGCAAAGACTGTGACCTCGAAAAAATACGAAGTTACGACACAAGCAGGCTTGCATGCGGCACTTATCCCCCGACATATATTGTCAGGGCAGAAAATGACAGCACCGTTTCGGTAAAAGACGGTAACGATTTGAAATCAGCTCTTGACGCATGCCATGTTAAGTGTGTAATTGAGCAGGCGAAGACGGGAGAGCACGGCTTCGGGCTTGGTAGTGAAACTCCGCTTTACGGCTGGACTGATCGAGCCGTAGAATTTATAAAGAGCACAGAGGTGAAAATATGACCTGCTGTTTAGCCATAGATATAGGTGCATCATCGGGCAGACACATATTAGGAAGCGTTGAAAACGGTAAAATCGTGCTGACAGAGATTTACCGCTTTGAAAACGGAATAAAGGATGAAAACGGAACACTTGTCTGGGACACCGAAAGATTTTTGAGTGAAGTCAAGAACGGACTTAAAAAATGCCGTGAAATCGGCAAGATTCCAAAAACGATAGCTATTGACACCTGGGGAGTTGACTATGTACTTTTAGATGAAAATAAAAAAGAGATTTTTCCTTGTGTGTCTTATCGTGACAAAAGAACAGACGGCATACCTTCGTCCGAAGATTTCCCGATTTCAGCTAAAAGACTGTATAATCGAACAGGCATTCAGACTCAAGATTTCAACACGATTTATCAGCTTTGGTGCGATAAGAAAAGCGGAAAGCTTGAAAACGCAAGGCACTTTCTGATGATGCCGGATTATCTTTCTTTTAAGCTTACCGGTAAAATTGCGAATGAATACACTAACGCAACAACAACCGGGCTTGTAAATGCCGAAAGTAAAGGTTGGGATAAGAAAATTTTGTCCATGCTTGATATTGATGAAAGCCTGTTTTTGCCGCTGTGTAATCCCGGAACGGTTTTGGGTGAATTTTCAAAGAATATTCAGTCTGAACTCGGTTTTAATTCTACGGTAATTTTTGCACCGAGCCATGACACCGCCTCTGCAGTTGCCGCCTGCCCTCTTGACGAAAAAAGCGTGTATATTTCTTCCGGCACCTGGTCACTTGTAGGTACGGAAAACACATTCCCGGTTTTGACAAGTGAAGCACAAAAAGCAAACTTCACAAATGAGGGCGGAGCCGAATACCGCTTTCGTTTTCTTGAAAATATTATGGGAATGTGGCTGTTTCAAAACATTCGCAAGGAACTCGGCAAAAAATATACATATGATGAAATGATGATAATGGCGATGAAAAGCGACTATAAAAAAGCTTTCTCGCCGAATCTACCCTCTCTTGTCGCCCCGGAAAGTATGCTCGCCTCAATTCGGACGGCGTTAGGTGAGGAAAATTTATCTCTTGCAAATGCGCTTAAATCTGTCTATATTTCGCTTGCAAAATCTTATGACAAAGCGATTAAAGACATCGAAAAAATATGCCGAAAGCAAATCGAGAACATCATTATCGTCGGCGGCGGAAGCAAAGATAAATACCTCAACCGACTGACAAGTGAAATCACCGGCAAGAAGGTCTTTACCGGCCTTTCCGAGGCTACGGCACTCGGAAATATCGCCGTACAGATTATGTATGACAAAAAAATCAGCCTTACCGAGGCAAGGCAAGTGATAAAACAATCTTTTGATATTAAGGAGTGCAAATGATAATGCCTTATGAAAATGCCAAAGGAGCCTATGCAAAATACGGCATAGATACCGATAAAGCCATTGAGAAGCTGAAAAGCGTTTCAGTTTCGCTTCACTGCTGGCAGGGAGACGATGTTCGCGGTTTTGATACAGACCCCGAAAAGCCGTTGACCGGCGGTATTCAGACAACAGGCAATTACCCCGGAAGAGCGAGAACTCCCGAAGAACTTATGAGAGATATTGACAAGGTGATTTCTCTTGTGCCGGGTAAGGTTAAACTTAATCTTCACGCAAGTTATGCGATTTTCGACAAAGAGAACCCGTGGGTTGACCGAGATAAAATCGAGCCGAAACACTTTAAAAAGTGGGTAGATTTCTGCAAAAAAAGAGGTTTGGGCTGTGACTTTAATCCGACATTTTTCTCTCACCCCAAATGCGATCCGCTGACCCTTTCTTCACCGAATGAAGAAACAAGAAGGTTTTGGATTGAGCACGGAAAAGCCTGCATAAGAATTTCAAGCTATCTTGCCGAGGAGCTCGGCGAACAATGTATTATGAATATTTGGACCGGCGACGGCTTTAAGGATATTCCTGCCGACAGAATTGGCCCTCGAATGAGATACAAAGAAGCCATAGACGATATTCTGTCCGAGCCTTATGATTTTAAAAAAGTAAAGCCGTGCGTTGAAAGCAAAGTGTTCGGCATCGGTGTTGAAAGCTATACAGTCGGGTCTGCAGAGTTTTCGCTATCTTATGCGGCAATGAATAAGGATAAATGTATTCCGCTTATGGATAACGGACATTATCATCCGACAGAGGTTGTCAGCGACAAAATCCCTGCCTTGCTCACTTTCTTTCCCGAAATAGCCCTTCACATTACCAGGCCTGTTCGTTGGGACAGTGACCATGTTGTGCTGCTTGACGATGAAACGAAAGAAATCGCAAAGGAGATTGTCCGCTGCGGCGGTCTCGACGGCAGAGTGAAAATTGCGCTTGACTATTTTGACGCAAGCATCAATCGTATATCCGCTTGGACGGTAGGATTCAGAAATGTTCAGAAAGCACTTCTGGGTGCTCTGCTCGAACCACCAACATTAAAAGAAATGCAGAACAAGGGCAATTTCACAAAACTTATGGTAGTGAGTGAGGAAGTAAAAACTCTGCCATTCGGTGAAGTATGGAACGAGTATTGCCGTCAATGCGGCAAACCGCTTGACGGCGAATGGTACAATATTGTTGAAGACTACGAAAAAGAGGAGCTTTTAAAAAGATGAAAGATATATTAACCGCGCCATTTGTTGAGGAAATGAAAAAGACCACAGCCAATATGTACCGCCTCGGTTGGGATGAAAGAAACGGCGGAAACATCAGCTATATGCTTGATGAAAAAGAGGTCGGCGAATACCTTGCTCTTGATAATGTAATCAGAACAATCCCGACAGGCTTTGATGCAAAAGCACTTATCGGCAAAATATTTATTGTAACAGGAACAGGCAAATATTTTAAGAATGTTGCAGATGATCCTGAAAGCAATCTCGGTATTATCCGCATAGCAGAGGACGGCACTACAGCAGAACTTCTTTGGGGCTATAAAGACGGCGGCAAGTTTACATCGGAACTTCCTGCACACCTGATGAGCCATATGGCAAGACTTAAGGTTGATCCTGAAAATAGAGTTGTTATGCATTCTCACCCGACAAATACGCTTGCCATGAACTATGTTCACGAGCTTGACGAAAAGAAGTTTACTCACGCGCTTTGGGAAATGTGTACCGAATGTATCGTCGTTTTCCCTGACGGCGTGGGCGTACTGCCGTGGATGCTTTGCGGAACAAACGAAATCGGCAGAGCCACGGCGAAAAAGATGGAAGAATTCCGTCTTGTTGTCTGGGGTATGCACGGAATTTATGGCGCAGGTAAAACACTTGACGAAACTTTCGGGCTTATTGAAACGGTTGAAAAAGCGGCACAGATTTATATGCTGACAGCTCATCTGCCGAGAGTTAATACCATAAAAGACGAGCAGATGCAAGAACTCGCAGAGTTTTTCGGTGTGAATTACAGGGAAGATTTTTTAAATGTGCAACATGAGCAGAAATAAACACTACGGCAAGGTGTTTCATACTCAAATCGCCGAAGACACTTTTCAGCTTTCCACCACTCTTGACGGATACGGCAGCAAACCCGGAAAGGCTTGCCGTAATTCTTACCTTATTATAGGTTCGGAAAAAGCTGTTTTGTTTGATTTGGCACTGGAGGAACCTGAGCTTGTCCTTTATGCCGAGCATCTTGCGGGAAAAAGGACTGAAATAGTATTGAGTCATGCTCATGTTGACCATATCTTCAACGCTGAAAAAGTTTCGGACTTATGGCTTCATAAAGAAGATGAAAAGCTTTTGCGACACGGTGCAATCTTTCAAAAAGCATTAAAGCCATGTCCTGCACTTCATTTTTTGAAAGACAAAGAAAAAATTGATCTCGGTGACAGAACTTTGAGTGTAATTCATATTCCGGGTCATACGGACGGCAGCATTTTACTCTATGACGAAAAACACAGTCTGCTTTTTTCGGGCGATACGGTAACGCGAAGGCTTTTGTACGGCATGCACAGGGTTGTACCTCTTGCGGAGTTTTGTGAAAACCTCGAAAAGCTGAACGAATTTAAAATCAACGGAATATATTCGGCGCACGACAGAGTTTGCCTGCCGAGTGGGTATATTGACTATATGACGGATATGCTTTGTAATTATTTACCGAAGAACGGCAAAATCAAGAGAATGTTGTTTGTTAAATTTTTGACATTTACAGACGGTGAAGAAACCGATTTAAAATACTTTGATTTTGCACAACTGATAAAAAAGAGAAATAGAAAATGAAAACAAAGAGGTTTGCCGTAAAAAGAAATAATCTTGTAATCAAAGGTGAAATATATATCCCTCAAAGCTGTATTGCTGAAAATTAAACAGTAATCGTCAGCCATGAATTTGGTATGAATATGCTTTCAATCCAAAAGTACGCAAAGAGATTTGCCGAATTGGGTTATACCGCATATATTTATGATTTCTGCGGTTCAGGAGCAGGAATAAGCTTTACATCTCATTTTGATAAAGCAAACAAAAAGAGCTAACAGACACAGAAATCTGTTAGCTCTTTATTTATGAATAATTTTCAGATGTTGTCAAAATGTTGTCACGAGGACAGTTCGCCTTTTTAAAACCCAGTATCTATACGGGTTTACGGCGTTTTGACTACTATTCCCACTCGGCAAAGTTTTCTTAATATTAAATTTGTTTGTTTAGTGTTTTATCTTTCTTTTTGTGTATTTTATTTGTATTATCTCTGCTATTTCTCGCTTACAGAATTTTTAGTATCAAAATAGTATCATCAATCTCCATTCTACATCTTCATATATAATTTTTAATTGCTATTATTATTTTTGTCAGCCACATCTTTAAGCAAATTTGCCAAGCGTGCCTTAATATTTTCATACTCTATATTGAGCTGTTGCTTTGCCGTCGGCGTTAATAACGAAGTATGTCCTACAGCATCTCGCATAGGCTTATAAACAACCGCAGAACGACTTAACCCAGCAATTTTGGGACTGTTATTTGGTACCTTATCAATCAAATTTGATAAATAAGCCATATCCAGATAAAACAAATCATTTAGCGCTGCTCTGACATCATAAGATATATTTGCTGCTTCTTTATTTCTACTTTCTTTATCTCTCCATTGATTTGCTTCCCGCGTAGCCTCATCGGACAAAGGAATTGAACGATATTTTATATATTTCCTCAGTAAATTTTCAGAAATAAAGCACTCTGTATATGACGGAATATTAAATTGAGCCTCTTCGGATAATTCACGAGCCCATTCATCAATTATAGTTCCCTTATTAACAAACTCGTCATTTATATCAATATCTTTTATTGTAACATTGAACAGTTCTTGAGCTTTGCGTTCCTTGGGTGAAATTTTTGTATTGTCAGGATCACCATCCTCACCATGTTTTCGTCTGAAATCATCCCACTGATCAATAATCATCCTAAACATTTTTTCAAAATCATTTAAAAAGTTTTCAAACGTCGGATCATTTGATACAATTCCTTCTCTGCTACTTGTAAAAACATCTTTGTTGTTCCCTTGGTCTAACGCATCAAAATGAATTTGACCATAAACATAACTCTCAACTATTCGTGTTGTATGTATATGTCGCAAAATGTCTTTTTCTCTTAATCTTCCATTCACAAAAAGGTCAATTGATGCTTTTTCTTGAGTTCCTCTTATTCTTAAATTTGAAGGTTTTTTTGCAGATGCAATGTATCCCTTTATGCTTAATTTTGATTCAATATTTACATTTTCGCTCAAATTACTCATCATTGATATAAGAGGGTCATCCATACCATTTATATTCCAAAGAAATTGCGTGTTTTGGGCAAAATCAACTAATAGAGTTTCATCTATTTTTGTATCGTTAACATATATATTGAAATCACTGTCTATAAGTGAAAATCGAAAAGACAATGCGATTGCCTTTTTTATATATTCGACGGTATTAAAAATCCCATTAGTCACTGATTCAAACAAAATAAGAGTCCCGTGAGAAACACGACTGAAATCTGATGAAAAATCTTTTTCAAGCATATCCAAAGTGTAGTCTTGGGAATTAACATCGTCCTTTATTGCATTATCCAATCCTGTATTGTCAATAATGCCTCCAACAATTTCTCCGCCTTCACACCTTGTCGCAATATGTATCCTTTCCGCACATGATAAAAGGGCTAATTTTCCTATACCTTTTCGACCTATATATTGTCTTCCAAAATTTGATTTATAATTACCGTTATTGCGCTTTGAATATCCTATCTTCAAAAATTTATTTTGGAAATCCTCTGAATTCATTCCAACACCGTCGTCCAAAATGCACATAGTATTAGATTGTTTATCTATTTTGATCCAAATATTCTTGGCATCAGCATCCCACGAGTTGGATATTGCCTCGCCTAAAACTGTAATAATATTTCTATATAAATTTCTACCCAAGTGATTAAGTACACTAAGTGATATATTGAAATTGAATTTTTCTGACATAATTTTCTCCTATAGCTTCTTTCGTGTATATTTCCTTTTTTTACAATGTTCCTTTATACTAAGACCAATTATTTCACCTAAGCGTGGCGGAACTGCATTACCTATCTGCCGTGATATGTTTTTAATTATTATAGGTTTGTCTGGTGGAACGAAAGAATAGTCTTCTGGGAATGACTGCAATATTGCTCCTTCTCTTAATGTTAAAGCTCTATCTTGTTCTGGATGGCCAAATCTCCCTGTTCCATATCCTGTGAATTGGGTAGTTATAGTAGGGGATACATCGTCCCATTTCATTCTACCGTACACGGATGTATATGTTTTACCTTTGTCTTTCTTATGGCAAGGCAAAATCAAATCTTCCGGCCAATCTTTCCAGCTCCCGCCAGGCTTTGAATTTTGTATTCTCAACATATTTTTAGCTGATAAGCCTGATGTAATATGCAATGTATCGGCAATATTATTTGCTCCAGCTGAAACTTGCGGTAAAGTACCTATTGCTTCCCTAACGGTTTTGGGTGTTTTATGTGTTATAGGAATAAAATCTATTTTTTTTCGGCGTGATGCAAGCAGTAATAATCTTTTTCGCCGTTGAGGAACACCATAATCCGCAGCATTTACTATTTTATAAGTTACATTATATTTTAAATTTTTCAATGTATCAACAAAATCCTTAAATACAATTTCATTTTCTAATTCTGGCACATTTTCCATAGAAACGATATGCGGTTTGGATTCTTCAATCAATCTAGCAAATTGATATAACAATTTCCAGTCTTTGTGTTTTGATCTATCTTTTTTATCCTTTTGATGGCTTGAAAAGGGTTGACACGGCGCACAACCTGCCAAAATTCTAACATCATACCCACGCAACAGCTTATTTATCTCTTTTCCTGTAATCTCATCAACATTTTTTTTATAAAACTTAGCTTTATTATTATGTGTATAAGGATATTCACAGTTACCATCAAGATCATATCCCGCAACAACATCTAACCCTGCTTTTTCCAATCCACAAGTCAATCCTCCGACTCCGCAAAACAAATCTACCACACCATAGGTCACTGCTAATCACCTCCCAAAATAATGCTATTTTACAAATCTTATCTGCAAATTCAATTTCAAAATCTGCTTACCGTCAACTTCTTCAATTACACCAAAATGATGTTTGGATTTGCTCGGTGTATCAAATTTAGTGTTATTATACAGATATTCTCTAAACTCATTTCTGTTATATATGTGGTAGCAGAGAACATCTCCGTCCTCTTTCACGATTATGTAACCGCCTGTTGCTTCATATTTTCCGCTCCACGGGCTTGCGGGCATCATACCGAGAGCAATATTCGTCATAAGTTCTTTTATTTTATAAGCATAGAAAACATCTTTGTTTTCATCACTGACTTTACAACTGTTATTGGCAACGCATAAGCCTGTTAACTCTTTAACTTTGTTTGCTTTGCCTCTATAAAAATTCTCAAGCATTTCACCGATTATCAATGACATATTTGTATCAACCAACATCATATTTGAATTGAATATATCGTTATCGGCTTTTACAAACGAAACATTAACATCCAAAGAGTCCAAATATTCAAACTTATCTTTAAATTTTTTGAAACCGTGGAATATATCTTTTTCCGACTCTGTCAAAGTGTGCCCACTCAATTCATAAATAAAGTTTGTTGCGCCCGAGGCATTAAACAACGTTGAGGGACTTCCAAGCTGTGATTTTATACTGAAACCGAGTGTAGGCTCACTTCCTGTTTGAGCATCGTGTACCACAAGTATTATATCTGTTTTATCTGACGATTTCGCTTTGGGGGTATTACATTTAAGTTTGCTGATAAATCCGTCAAGTGCGGGGATTTCAAACGCTCCGTCTTTTGTTTTTACCGCTTTGATTGAATTAAGCAATAATTCCGCATTATCCTTAAACTCTGAAATCGGAATCGTTGCGATTTCGGCACCCGTACTTTCGGAAATTACTTTAATACTTCCGTTTCTTATATATTTTTGCTTATCGTCTTTTTGCTTTCTGATAATCTGCAAAATATCATAATAAATCGTGGGTATTTTATTTGTATCGGCATCGGCGGCGTATAATCTACCGTCTGCTGCCAATTTAAACAATGTATATAATTCACTCCATTCGCCTTTATTGCCTTTCATCTTTATGTTCCTCCAACTGCTTTAAACATTTTTTCATAAACTTTGCCATTTCCTCGACCGCAGGGATTGTAACCGCATTTCCGAACTGCTTATATTGCTGTGCTTTTCCAACTCCGTCCGGGAATGAAAATGTATCTTCGCCGTCCTTATTCATAAATCCGTAATTGATAAACCCTTGCAGTTTTCCCCATTCACGAGGTGTCATAACCCTTATACCCTTATCGTTGAGGGGAGTCTTTCTCAACGGAAGTTTCATTCCGGCAATTCCCTCACGCATATCGATTACAAGATTTCTTTCTTTTCCGGAACCTCCGGTTGCAAGCAATGCATTTGATACCGGACTTTCTATTTCGGGTAAATTAACTATTTTATATCCGAAACCGTTTCCTTTCGATTCGTGTCTTGCTTTATGGCGTTCCAGTGTTTCGACATATCCGGAAGCCAGGAAAAACTCCGGCTCGGCATTCATTTCAAGCAAATCATTCAAATCGTCATAAATTTTCTTTGTGCGCTTTTCCGGCAGAGTATTCGGTAAATTGTCTGCTTCATCGCCCCAAAATTCTCTGTCAAATCCCATAATATAAACACGAGGTCTGTTCTGCGGAACACCGAAATTTCTCGAATTTCTTACAAAGGTTTTGGCATTGTATTTAATTTTACCGTTTTCCGATTGCACACCGATAACTTTATAATTCAATTCCTCCGTAAGTGTCCTTATTATAGTGTCAAATGTTTCGCCTTTGTTGTGTGTAATTAAATTATCAACATTTTCAAGCATAAACGCTTTCGGTCTTGTCCTTTTAATCATATCGGCAATATCAAAGAACAAAGTACCTCTTGTCTTATCGTGAAAGCCCAACTGCTTCCCGGCTCTGCTGAATGCCTGGCAAGGGAAACCCGCCAATAATATATCATAATTCGTATTCTCAACTTTTTGCTTAAATTCTTCCGAGGTTATATCATTTTGAGGGTTATCACCGTATAAATGCTCGTATGTCATACACGCATACTTATCTATCTCAGCCGACAAAATATTTTTAAAACCTCCGGCAAGCTCATATCCTCGCCGTATTCCGCCGATACCGGCACATAAATCTATCATTTTATACATCATCGCAATTCTCCTCTTACTGCTTTTTCAATTATATCGGCACAACCGCCGGCGTTTTTCTTGATTTCTTTACCCCAAAACCTTAAAACCGTCCAACCTTGTTTTTGCAATTCTTCCGTAACTTCTTTGTCACGCTCCATATTGCGTTCTATTTTCGGTATCCAAAATTCTTGGTGAGATTTAAAGTCTTTTTTTCTTTCTTCCCAATTATATCCGTGCCAAAATTCGCTGTCGCAAAATACAGCAACTTTTTTACCCTTGAAAACCAAATCCGGTTTACCGAATATACTTGTTACATTTTTTTGATACCTTAATCCTCTGCTCCAAAGTTCTTTTCTTAAAGCAATTTCGATTTTGGAATCCTTATTTTTAACCTGTTTCATATTGAAACTGATTTGTTCTTTCGTCTTTTTCATTACATCATCTCATTTTTAATACTTCAAAACTCTGTTAAACGCAAGCTCGCAAAATTCTCTCGATATTTCTATACCCATTGATTTTCTGTTAAGCATTTTTGAGGCAACAATCGTTGTACCGCTACCCATAAACGGATCCAAAACTATATCTCCGACATAACTGAACAATTTAATACATCTTTTCGGAAGTTCAACGGGAAAAGGTGCGGGGTGTCCTATTTTCTTCTTGCTTTCACCCGAAAAAGTCCACATCCCGTTTGTCCATTGCACAAATTCATCTTTTGTGGTGTCTGATTTACCTCGTTTTGCTTTTTTCCACTCATCTTTATACATTACGACAATAAGCTCAACGGGCGCTATTATATGCGGAGAGCTTGCACTCATAAAGCTGCCTCTTGCACTGCTTTTTGAAATATTACCCTCGTTCCATATAATTGTTGTTCTGTATTGCCAACCGACTTGCTTTGCTATATAAGTAATGTCGGCTCCCAGACTTCTCTGCGTACCCTTTCCCGTATCGACAGGAATGTTCATACACAGCCTACCGTCCGACTTCGCCCAATACAGGCATTTTTCCAACCATTTATATGTAAAATCAAGATATTCCTCATAGCTCAAATTATCATTTGCCTGTCCGTAATCTTTATTTACATTGTACGGCGGAGAAGTAACAATCAAATCTATATGATTTTCGGGTATTTTTTCATCGGTCAGCATATCACCCTGCAATATAACCGAGTTTTCGTCTTTATAAAAAATTCTCGTACCCATAGCTACTTGTTCCGTGTTTCGCTCAAATACTTGTCTATATCCGCCTTTTGTATTCTCCAAGATTTACCTACCTTTGAAGCTGTCAGCTCTTGTCTTGTAATCAAGCGCCTTACGGTTTTGTCACACACCTTTAAATATTCCGCCGCCTGCGCTATTGTCATCAAACTATCGGGCATACCGTAATACCTCCATTTCATTTATATTATAATATCATATTTTTGTTAGAAAGTCAAGGTGTTTACGGTAATTTATTGGACACATTTGGACACAGGCACTCTCCGCACCAATACAAAATCGGTGCAGAGAATCTTGATTATTATTTATATACAATGTCGCTGTAAATCTTTTCTTCCGCCTGTGCCTTAATATTGTTCATTAACCCCACCCATTTGAGTTGATTTTCGGCTTTTAATTGCTCTGTAACGCCTTGTTTTTCTGCGAGCAAGGAAATTAGCCTACTTAACTCTTTTTTCGCTTTTGAATCGACTTGGTGCAAATAATCGGACATATTTCCGCTTAACATCAATGCCGTATACATTGCCGGATGATTTTCTTTAATAAACTTTTTATGCAACCTCCCGTATTTTCCGATTCGTGCATTTGTTTTCGGAGCTTGCAGATTTGGAATATAATAGTCACCTACCCTTATGTAAGTTCCGCCGTTCTTTTCAAATGTAGATTTCATTTTAACATTTCCTTTCGATAATTATTCTGACGGGAATGTGGCACATTCCCGTTAAAATCATTATAACAATTTATTTTTCTTTTTGTACTTTCTTTGATAATTTACGCTCTTTATCAATCTGCTTCAGCCATTGTTCAACTCGTGAAATACCAAAATAGTCTTTGATTTTATTAAACTTTCTGACCTCGACATTGCTTTTGCTCAACTCCAAATTTTTCTCCCAATTTGTCTTTTTAAGTTTCTCGTTACTTGCTTTTAACGCCTCCGTTTGCATTAATAATTTTTCTGCATTTTTCTCGGCGGTAAACACTCGTCGGGCAAGTGTTTTTATAATTTTTATCAGCTTGTTTACAAACGGCATTACTATATCGTTTCTGTATTTCTTTGCTGACATAAGAGCCGGCGGCTCCGGTATTTTTAATGTCTCATCTTCAAGTTTTTGAGCCGTGACAAGAGCGTATTCCTCCGCATTTTTATATTTTGAAATGTCGGTTTCAAGCTCTTGCTTTTTATCCTCTAGCCTTTCAACCTCTTCGATAAGTTTATCACGCTTAAACTCACTTACGGTTTTATGCTTTTCGTGCGTTCCCTTTTCGTCCCACTCAATTCCGCGTTCAAACATAATCTTTGACAATGCTTCTTTTTCGGATTCCGCCCATTGAGCACGCTCCGTGTTGCTTCGACCTGTCCCGATAAAGCCTTGTTGTTTTAATGCACCCTTCATTGAAACTCTTGTGTCAAGTCCCCGCTTACTTCCCGTTGTAAACGGAACAAAGTCAATGTGCAAATGCGGTGTTGCTTCGTCCATATGTAAGTGAGCGGAGAACACATACAAGTTAGGATTTCTGTTTTGAAACCCTCTCATATATTCGTCAAGAATTTTCTTTGCAAGCTGTCCGTTTTGGGTTTCGGCACCCATATTATCTTTATCGCCTATCTGCACAATAATTTCTTGAAACGGTTTTTCCTGTTTGCTCTCTCGGCTGATTTTTTTATAATAATTTTTAATTTGCCTGTCAGAGCGTGTCTGTCTTGCGTTATAATTTTTAACCGCTTCATCGAACAGTTTATGATATACCGTTCTGATGTTTTCATTGCAGTAAGTTATGTTGTCGGGGGTTCGTCTCTTATCAACATTTTCCGCCGTAAATTTTCTGTCATTATGATTTACCGAGCCTTTGCCCGTCATTATTGATATCGTTCTTTTCATTTTACTTTTCACCTCATTTCCGATTGACCGAACGTTGTATTTGTGAACGCAGTGAACATTCAAAGGTTTTGTTACTTTTGTCAAAAGTAACGCAAATGCACTTTTGTCAGCGAACTAACAAAAGATGCGGCTGCCTGCGGCAGTTTGCGCTCTTGCAGAGGGCTTGTTCGGCTATCGCCGAAGTGTGTGCCGCTTATGACCGCACACACTGCAAACGGCAGGATTTTCTGTAAAAAATCCACCGTCTGCATAGGTTGAGAACGCTCAAAATTTTTCTCGTTCTCACCGAAGGCAAGCCGTCACTTTTGTTTCTTAATTGCCTATACGGGAATGTGGCACATTCCCGTCATATCTCTTAAAAAAGATTACCAACGAAAGCTCTCTGGCACTCCTTTTTCATCGAGATATTTTTTGCGTGCCTCCTCACGCTCTTGCTCTGTGGGAGCAATTTTATAAGCGGTGTAATACTCACGCATTACCAGCGAATTCAATTTTCTTTCAAGTTCATTTTTTATTTCATCCTCAAACTCATACATATCAAAGTGATGATATTTAATCAGCTTGATAAATAAATCTTTTGAGATCCGAATATTTTTCATATCTTATCCTATCCTTTCCTATCAAAATCCGTGACGGTCGTGACGATATTTTATACACCTGTATCGTCACCTGTAATACCGTCACTATCGTCACATCGACACGCTTGTTCTTGCATATTCAAGTTTAATTTGAATGTAACTTGTCTGCCGCTGTGCGTTCGAGTGTTCGCATACTCAATTTGATACTCATTGAGTAATCTGTCAGCATTTACATTCAAATGCCTTGTCAGCGAATTAGCCGAAATATCCAAGTTCAGTTTTGTGACAAGCTCTGTTGCCGTACCTGACCATTGCGTGATTTCGGGTGTTACGATTTTTGAAACACTTTCAAGAACGGGATTGCTCGGCAATTTCCAAATTTCATTTTCGGCCTTTATAAATTCCCATAAGCAATGTTCACCGTTAAATTCCAAATATAAGCGTTGGTCTTGTTGGTCACGCCCAACCGCATCGAGAACGGCTTTTGATGATGTGCGTTTTTCCTTTTGCAAAATAAAAGCACCGTCCGCCGCACCGAGAAGTCCGTTTGTGCCCGATATGGTTTCAAAGCAATCATCGGCTTGTTGCTTTCGTGTGTGATGAACAAGCAGCAGACACACATTTTTATTGTCGCTGAATTTTTTTAATTTTGTAACTATATCATAGTCATTCCCGTAACTGTATTTATCTCCTGAAAGCTCCCGAATTTTTTGTAAGGTATCAATGATGATAAGTTTCGTGTCTTTGTGTGTTTCTATAAAATATTCAAGTTGCTTGTCCAAACCGTCATTTAGTTGATGTGAAGTTGTGGCGAGATACAAATTATCGTTTTCGCTTTCTCCGAACATAGTATAAAGCCTGCGTTGTAGCCTTGCGTAATCGTCCTCCAACGCAAGATATAATACCGTTCCCTTATTAACCTTATAATTCCAAACCTCGATTCCTTTACTGATATGATAGGCTATTTGTGCCATAAAGAACGATTTACCGACCTTTGGAGCACCGACGAACAAATATGTACCGCTGTAAAGTAAGTTCTCGATTATCGGCGTTTTCGGAGGATAAATCTCATCATACAAATTTGTCATTGATTTCGTTGGCAAATAATAAGGGTTATTCATATTTTTGAAATACTCTTGCATATCAAAATCATTCTCATACATAAAAATTCCACCTCTTTCTATTGAAAAATCGGCGAAAATGTGGTAAACTTATATTTGTAAAATACGGAGTGTTTACCACATTCCCTTTCCCAAAGTATTTGCAGATACTTTGGGATTTTACTTTTCTTGCAGACCGTTATATGTTTCGACAACAGTTTCAATAATCGCAAGCAAATCACCGTCAACACTTTTTCCGTTTTCAAGCCTTTTAAGTTCAGACAGGATTTCCGTCATTTGTTCTCTCATTGCCTTGTAAAGTCTTGAACTCGGTATAACGATTACCTCTCTTTCAAGCAATCGTTTTATAACATAATCCTGCTTTGTAAGTCCCGATAGCTTTACTCGTGCATTCAAGTCGTCCCTTTCCTCGGGTGACATTCTGAACGATACGATTACATTGCGCCATCTTCCTTTTTTATCAATATTTTTATCCATTCAAATCATTCCTTTCATCATCGAGTTTGTTTGCCATATCAACTTGCTTTGACGGAAAAAGGTGAGCATATCTGTATGTAATATCTATGCTTTCGTGTCCGACTCGATCGGCAATGGCAACCGCCGAAAATCCCAAGTCAATCAAATGACTTATGTGACTGTACCGGAGCCCGTGAATTTTTATCCTTTTAACTCCCGCAGCTTTTGAAACTCGTTTCATTTCGGTGTGAAGAAAGCTCTTTGTCACCGTAAATATTCTGTCGTTCGGCTTTATTCCGTAAAGCATTTTAATGTACTCGTCAATTTCCTCACACAAGAATTTCGGCATCTTGATTGTTCGTATGCTTTTCTTTGTTTTCGGATCCGTAATCACATCACGCCCCTTTATACGCTGATAAGATTTGTTTATCCGCAGCAAGCGATTTTCAAAATCGAAATCGGCGGGAGTAAGTGCCAACAGTTCTCCTACACGAATGCCGCACCAATATAAAATCTCAAACGCATAAAATGACATCGGCTTGTCCATTACGGCATATGCAAACTTTTGATATTCCTCTTTTGTCCAAAATTCCATTTCCCCGGCTTCCTTTTCGCCTATGTGTCCCGCTTTTGCCGCAGGGTTTGACTTTAAATCATAATACCGCATTGCGTGGTTGAATATCGCACTCAACTGATTGTGCATTGTTTTGAGATAAGTTTTGGAATACGGTTTACCGTTTTCATCACGATAAGCAAGAAGCTCATTTTGCCACTTGATAACATCTTTTGCCGTGATTGCGTTTATTTTCTTATCCTTAAAGAACGGCAATATCTTGTTGCAGATTATGCTGTCCTTTGTTAAAGATGTATTCTCTCGAATACGCTGCTTTAAATCGGCAACATATATTTCCGTAAAGGTTTCAAACCGCATATCAAGGTCAGCCGATGATTGCATCAAGAACTCTCTTTCCCAATCCAAAGCCGCCTTTTTTGTTTCAAATCCTCGCTTCATTTTCTTTTCACGCACCCCCTTCCAATTCGCATAATAAAATGAAGCATACCATTTTCCTGTTTTCTTGTCTTTGTAAGCCGGCATAACTTACATCTCCTTTCCGCAGTGTTTTGAATAGACCTTTTCCGCAAAATATTCACGGTTGAGTCTGCCGTTAATTACGATATAGCCTTTCGCTTTCATTTCCCCATTCAGCTCTTTAATCAGTTTATAAGCATAGGCTTGAGAAACCCCAAGCTCTTTGGCTACCTCGTCGGCTCGCATAAATAATTTGTTGTCCATAAGAAAACCTCCTTCGTTTTATGACAGACTACACTCAAAAGTTTAGTCTGTATTTGATATTATACTAAACTTTTGAGTGTAAGTCAATAGTTTTTTTGAAAAAATTTTATTTTTTATATTTTATCCATTTTGACTTGATTTTTTATAAATTATATGTTATACTAAATCAAGAAGTTTAATTTACGAGGTGCATTATTATGGCTATCGGTCAAAGAATAAAGTTTTTCCGCAATTTACGCAAACTAACGCAAAAGGAGCTCGGGTTAAGACTCGGATTTCCCAAAAACGCCGCAGATGTGAGAGTTGCTCAATACGAATCGGAAACAAGAATACCAAAAGATGATTTAATAAACGCCTTTGCAAATCTTTTAGATGTTTCACCAAAAGCATTGAATATTCCCGAAATAGACACATATATCGGTTTGATGCACACACTTTTTGCTCTTGAGGACATATACGGTTTCAAAATAAATAAAATTGACGGTCAGCTTTGTATTACGCTTGATAATCACAACAAATCCTTTTCAACCTTGTTTGAAAACCTTAATTCTTGGCAAGCGGAATACGAAAAACTCTCTAACGGAGAAATAACGCAGGAAGAATACGATGAATGGCGGTATAAATATCCTCAAATCGAAGCGGAGCGTTTCAAAAAAGATATTGACCGTATTCGTGCAGAAAAGAAAAAATCCGAATAAACGCAAAAATACCATCGAAAACTTCGTTGTTTCCGATGGTATTTTTTAATGAATTATTATTCTCCGCAATAATCAAATAGTATCAAAACAGTATCATTACGGACTTCAAAACCTCAAAAAGCCTTGTTTTATGCGGCTTTCAAGCGTTTTGTTTATTACTCCCACTCAATCGTTCCGATCGGTTTGGGGGTGAGATCCATTACGACGCGGTTGATACCCTCGACCTCATGGGTGATGCGGTCGGTGATATGATGCAGGAGGGCGTAGGGGATCTCCTCGATGGTGGCGGTCATGGCGTCGGTGGTGTTCACCGCGCGGATGATTGCCGGCCAGCCCTCATAGCGCTTGCCGTCGCGCACGCCGACGCTCTTGAAGTCGGGCACGGCGATAAAATACTGCCAGACCTTGCCGGCAAGGCCGTTCTTGTCGAACTCCTCTCTGAGGATAGCGTCGGCTTCTCTCAGGGCGTTCAGGCGGTCTCTCGTTATCGCGCCGAGGCAGCGTACTCCGAGTCCGGGACCCGGGAACGGCTGGCGGTATACCATGCTGTGCGGCAGGCCGAGAGCCTCGCCGACAACACGGACTTCATCTTTGAAGAGCAGCTTTACGGGCTCGACAAGCTCCATTTTCATGTCCTCCGGCAGACCGCCGACATTGTGGTGAGCCTTTACGCCGTGGGATTCGAGGATGTCGGGATATATCGTTCCCTGTGCAAGGAACTCGATGCCCTCAAGCTTCGACGCCTCTTCGTCAAAGACCTTGATGAACTCGCCGCCGATTATCTTTCTCTTCTTTTCGGGGTCGCTGACTCCGGCGAGAAGATCGAGGAAGCGGTCGGTAGCGTCGATATAGACGAGGTTCGCGTCCATCTGGTTTCTGAAAACCTCGATGACCTGCTCGCTCTCGCCCTTGCGCATGAGTCCGTGGTTGACATGGACGCAGACCAGCTGCTTGCCTATCGCGCGGATAAGCAGAGCCGCAACTACGGACGAGTCAACTCCGCCGGACAGAGCCAGCAGGACTCTCTTGTCGCCGACCTGCTCGCGTACGGCAGCGACCTGCTCTTCGATGAACTTGTTCGCAAGCTCGGGGGTAGTGATGCGTTCCATGGATTCGGGACGTACATTACTGCTCATAGTTTGTTCTCCTCGTGAATTTTATTCCCATTCCACCGTTGCCGGGGGCTTTGTAGTGACATCGTAGACTACGCGGTTGACTCCCTTGACCTCGTTGGTGATGCGGTTCGAGACCTTTGCGAGCACATCGAACGGGATGCGCGCCCAGTCTGCGGTCATGAAGTCGTCTGTGGTCACTGCGCGCAGCGCGATAAGGCTGTCGTAGGTTCTCGCGTCGCCCATAACGCCGACGCTGTGGACATTGGTGAGCACCGCGAAATACTGGTTGATGTCGCGGTCGATGCCGGCGATTTTGACTTCCTCGCGGAAGATAGCGTCCGCATCCTTGAGAATATTGAGCTTCTCCTCGGTGATGTCGCCGAGGATACGCACGGCAAGTCCGGGACCCGGGAACGGCTGACGCCAGACAAGATCCTCGGGGATGCCGAGCTCGAGTCCGACCTTGCGGACCTCGTCTTTAAACAGGTCACGCAGGGGCTCGATGAGCTCATCGAAATCGATGTGGTCGGGCAGTCCGCCGACATTGTGGTGGCTCTTGATGACCGCCGCGTCGCCCACGCCGCTCTCGATAACATCGGGATATATTGTGCCCTGAACGAAGAAATTCATCCTGCCGAGCCTCTTGCTCTCGTCTTCAAAGACGCGGATAAACTCCTCGCCGATAATTTTTCTCTTCTTCTCCGGCTCGGTCACGCCTGCGAGCTTGGTGAGGAAACGCTCCTGGGCGTTGACTCTGACGAGCTTCATATCAAAGCGCTCGCGGAAGATGTGCTCGACCTCGTCGCCCTCGTTCTTTCTGAGCAGACCGTGGTCAACGAAAACGCAGGTCAGCTGCTTGCCGACCGCTCTGTGCAGGAGCACGGCTGCAACGGAGCTGTCGACTCCGCCGGACATGGCGCAAAGCACGGTCTTGTCGCCTATCTTCTCACGCAGGTGCTTTACCTGCTCTTCGACGAAGCTTGACATGACCCAGTCGCCCTTACATCCACAGATATCAAAGAGGAATGTTTTGAATATCTCCTCGCCGTACTGCGTATGCATGACCTCGGGATGGAACTGAACGGCGTAGATTTTCTTCTCATCGTTCTCCATCGCCGCGCAGGGGCAGTCGCGCGTGACGGCAGTCACTTTATAGCCCTTGGGCGGGTTGCTGATATAGTCCGTGTGGCTCATCCAGCAGACACTCGTATCCTCGGGGATATTTTTGAGCAGTCGGCTGTCCTTGCTGCGGGTCATATCTATCTTGCCGTATTCGCTCTTCGAGCCGCTCGTTTTGACAACGCCGCCCGCCATATATGCGATAAGCTGAGCGCCGTAGCAGATGCTGAGCACGGGGATGCCCGCATCGAGTATCTCGGGCGAATAGTGGGGCGAGCTCTCGTCATAGACGCTGTTGGGTCCGCCCGTGAATATTATTCCGACATAGCCCGCCGCCTTTATCTCGTCGACGGTTATGCGGCTGTACGGTTTTATCTCGGCGTAGACATTGTGCTCTCTGACGCGGCGCGCGATGAGCTGATTGTACTGGCCGCCGAAGTCCAGCACGAGAACCTTCTCATGATTGTCCTGCATGATATCCACCCTTTTTTATCTGACTATAATCTCTTCTCTTCTCGGTCCGTTGGAAACGAGCTTTATCGGCACGCCGATCTCCTTCTCGATGAAGAGGACATAGTCCTGAGCCTCCTTGGGAAGCTTGTCAAACTCTCTTATGCCGCGGATGTCGCACTTGAAGCCGGGCATGGTGACATAGACGGGCTTTGCCTTTTTAAGGCGCGAGGTAACAGGGAAATCCTTTGTGACTTCGCCGTCTATCTCATAGCCGACGCAGAGCTTTATCTCGTCGAGATACGACAGGCAGTCGAGCGCGGTGAGCGCGACCTGAGTTGCGCCCTGAGCCTCGCAGCCGTAGCGGGTCGCGACGCAGTCAAACCAGCCCATGCGGCGCGGTCTGCCGGTCGTTGCGCCGTATTCGCCGGCGTCGCCGCCGTGGTTTCTCATCTTGTCCGCCTCTTCGCCGAATATCTCGCTGACGAATTCGCCCGCTCCGACGGCGCTCGAATAAGCCTTGGTGACGGTGACTATCTCCTTTATCTCATAGGGCGCGATGCCTGCGCCGACGGCGCCGAAGCCCGCGAGGGTCGATGACGATGTGACCATGGGATAGATACCGAAATCGGGATCCTTGAGCGAGCCGAGCTGACCCTCAAGAAGAATGTTCTTGCCGTCCTTGACAGCCTGGCGGATAATCTTGCCGGTGTCCGCGACATAGGGTCTGACCATCTCGCGAAGCTTCATCATGTGGTCGAACAGCTCGTCCACATCGAGAGTCGGCTTGTGATAGACATGCTCGAGCAGCAGATTCTTCACTTCGCAGACTCTTTCGAGCTTCTCTCTGAGATATTCCTCATCGAACAGCTCACAGACCTGGAAGCCGATCTTCGCATACTTGTCCGAATAGAACGGAGCGATACCGCTCTTTGTCGAGCCGAACTTTTTATCCTTGAGGCGCTCCTCCTCATAGGTGTCGAGCATAACATGATAAGGCATCATGATCTGCGCGCGCTCGGAAACGAGGATATTGGGCTGCGGCACGCCTGCCGAAGTGACATGCTCGATCTCCTTGACGAGCTTCTCGATATCGAGAGCCACGCCGTTGCCGATGATGTTGACCGTGCCGGGCTGGCACACGCCTGACGGCAGAAGATGGAGCGCGAACTTGCCGTAGTCGTTGATTATCGTATGTCCTGCATTGGCGCCGCCCTGAAAACGAATGACCATGTCCGCCTGGGAGGCAAACATATCGGTAATCTTACCTTTGCCCTCATCGCCCCAGTTGGCACCCACAATTGCTCTGACCATACTAAAAACGCACCTCCGAAAAATCAAATACACTTAATTATATATTATCGCCTGCGCGGTGTCAATGAGCCGAAGGGCTCAAAGAGTCGAATTTTGCGGGTTCTCAATTGATTTTATTGGTTATTGTGGTATAATATAAAATGGTATAATTCAAAATTAAAATGTTTTCGCACCCGATATTAAAATCGCCTTTTTCGGCACACAATAATCACGAATATCTGTGAAAGGACTGTGTTAAATGAAGAGACGAAGATTTTTAAGCCTCGCGCTCGCGCTGATGCTCATTATCTCGCTGTGCGCGTGCAAAACGAAAGTTGTTGACGACAGCACGGACGCCACCCACGGCAACGCGCCCGTTACGGGTCAGAAGCGCGACGAGACAACGACTGCGCCGCAGACCACAAAAGCACCCGAGAACACAACTTTGGCGCAGCGCAAAACGGAGAAAGGCAAGCTCGATCCGAACACCGGAACGTACACCGGGCTCTCCCCGCTGCCGAAGATAAAGCTGACCGCAACCGATCCGCAGAACACGCGCGGACTCTCGACCGCGACGGTCGGATACAGCTACGGCGTATCCAAAAACGGCGTTCCGCACCAGAACTCGACGAACGCGCAGAAATATTTTGACGAGAAGGGCTTCAACGCCGTCTCGATAGACACGAAGACGAAAAAAAAGGTTCTCTATCTCACCTTTGACTGCGGCTGGGAGAACGGATACACAACGACCGTGCTCGACATTCTCAAGCAGAAAAATGTGCCCGCCGCATTTTTCTGCACACTCTCGAATATTAAGGCAGAACCCGGACTTATCGCAAGAATGATAAACGAAGGGCACATCGTCGGCAATCATTCGACAACCCACCCCGATTTCTCGAAGATAAGCCGCGAGAAGATGGCGACGGAAATCGAGACCTGCGACAACTACCTGCGCGAAAAGTTCGGCTATTCCTCGCCGTATTTCCGCTTCCCGATGGGGTCATATTCCGCCTCGGCGCTCGACCTCGTTTCCTCGCTCGGATATAAATCCGTGTTCTGGTCGGTCGCCTACGCCGACTGGGATGTCAACGACACAAAAGGCAAGCAGTATGCATTTGACACCGTGACTTCGCGCCTGCATCCGGGCGCGGTTATCCTGCTCCACTCCGTCTCGCCCGACAACGCCGCCGCCCTCGGCGATATCATCGACTGGGCGCGCAAGCAGGGCTACGAGTTCCGCTCGCTCGAACAGCTGCCGAATTAAAGATAAAATAAAACACAAAACCGCCTCCGATCGGGGGCGGTTCAATCTGTCGAAAAAGTCTGTCATTGCACGGACTCAAGGCTCCCCTGTGTAAGGGGAGCTGTCACGGCTAAGCCGTGACTGAGGGGTTGTTGTAATGAAAGTTCAAAGTACTCAGCATTTTGAAAATTTTTCCCTTATTCAGAACAATCCCTCCGGCGCTTCGCGCCACCTCCCTTTACACAAGGGAGGCTTCGATTTTTGAGAAACCACCAAAAATAGGTTTATTGACACAATCAACCGCCTCCGATCGGGGGCGGTTGATTTTATGTTTGCCTGATTTGCGCCGAAATCAGGCTTTTTTGCTCTCTTTTTCCTGCGCTTCGTTGTGCGCCTTTATCGCGGCGGCTATCTCCTTGTCGTTATAGAAGATATAGACAACGACTGAAATCGCGACGAAAATCATAGCGACAAGCGCCGTGTTGCGCACGCCCGCGCTCGTTGCGGCTCCCGTGCCGTCCGCGCCCTTGCCGAGCAGGAGCGAGCACGCGATAACAACTATCGCCTGGCACATCTTGTTGGCAAAATTGCGCGCGGCGAAGAACATACCCGCTCTGTTCTGCCCTGTCTTTATCGAGTCGTACTGCGCGAGATCCGCGAAGATAGACGAGGGGATTATGTTCGTTATCGCTATGGGCATGGCTATAACGAGTCCGATGAGTATCGCGAACGGCTTCGCGCCGATGGCGTCGATAACAAGATTGTAGTTGAAAATAGCGCAGTAGAGCAGGACATATGTTATGCATGCGCCGAGCAGAAGCGGTTTTTTGCCGACCTTGCGCGCCAATATATTGACGAGCGGATAGGTCATTATGCCGACGCCTATTGATATAACCGAGACATATGTCACCCACTCGTCGCCGAGGTTCAAGAGATTTGTTATGTAATAGACCTCAGCGGTGTTAAAGAAGGTGAACGCTATCCACATGATAAGATAACCCACGGTGATTATCGCGAAGTTCGGATAAGAGACGGTCGCCTTGAGTGCATCCCAGATGGACTGGTGATATTCTTTCGGCTCGACGTAGTCCTTCTCTTTGATAACAAACGCCGGGATGAGCGCGGCTATTCCGCCGAGCACGCAGAACACGATGAACGGAATGCGCAGAGCCCATATCTCCTCGATGTCGTTTTTCATCAGTATGCTCTTTATCATAGATGTGCAGAACACCATCGCCGACGAGACAACATAGAGCAAGCTGACTACAGAATAGAGGAACACTCTCTTGCGCGGCTCGGCGACGACTTCCGCCTGGAGCGCGCTGTAGGGAATGTTATAGAGCGTCGAGAACAGGTAATAGAGCGCGAGCATCACGCCGACCCATATGGCGTTTATAACGCTCGAACCCGCCACGGGCGGGAAGAAGATGAGCAGGCAGAACAGCCCGTAAGGGATAGCTGACCAGCGCATAAAGGATATGCGTCTGCCGCTCTTTGCCTTGCTGTTGTCCGAAAGGCTTGCGACCCACGGGTCTGTAACAGCGTCGATAACCGTGCCGATTCCGCGGATTATCGCCATAGTCAGCGCGGCTTTCATAAAAAACTGCGGCAGAGTTGTGTTCGAGTTCGTGGGGATGAAGAAGGTCAGCAGGTATGTTGTAATAATACCGTTGATAAGTCCCCTTGCAAAATCTCCGAGGCACATGGCGAAGATCTTGCCGTTTGTTATTTTTTTCATTGTTTCTCTCCCCTCCCGCCGTCTCCGGCTATTCTGAGAAATTTTTCGCGAAGATGTTTTCTGAACAGCTCGGGCTCTTCGCTTAACGGGCGGTGAGCCGAGTTTTCAAACCAAATCAAGTCTTTGTCCGGCGCTTCTATCGAATCATAATAATTCTGAATCAGCGCCGCAGGGGTGTTTTCGTCGCGCCGCCCCTGGAATATATAATAGGGCATCTCAAATGTGTGGAGCTGAGTGGTGAAATCGTAGTTGACGAGCGTCGGCCACATCTGCGTCAGGCAGAGCTTATAGCCTTTCGCCGCGCCGTATTTGTCTTTTATGCTGAGCTCCGTCGAAAGCAGCATCGGCAGGACAGTGCCTTTGAAGTAGCTCTCTTTTTTGACCGTGTGTCCGCCGTATTTTCCGAGTATGCGCCGCTGGGTCATGAGTCCCTCGAACACCGGCTTATACTGCCCGTTGACGGGCGGACCGACCTGTTCGAGCTTCGCTATGCTCTCCGAGTCGTTCGCCTCTTTCGCCTTTCTCATCGCAAAGGCATAGGACAGATTCTCGTTTTCGACTCCGTTGACAACCTGGCCGTAACCGATATATCCGGCTATCTTATCCGGCACGCGGGCGCAGGCGAATGTACCGAGCTCGGTACCCCAGCTGCCGCCGACGATAAATATTTTCTCCTTGCCGAGCGTTTTGCAGAGCCATGAAATAAGCTCGGCGCAGTCGGATATCAGCTGTTCGAGTGTCAGGCTCTCGGGGTCGCAGCCGAAATACGAGCCGCCCGTTCCGCGCTGATCCCACGCAACGACCGTGAAGTCGTCCGTCAGCCCGAAGCCGTCTTTAGCCATGTCGTGGCGGTTGGGCACGCCCGGTCCGCCGTGAAGAAACAGAATGACCGGATTTTCATTTTTCGTTCCCCAAATGTGAATCGTCTGTCCAAGCCCGCCGAGCGTCACGCGCTCCTTGCGGTCTATCGAATATCTGCCCACAGAAAACACCTCACTTGTATCAATAGTCTAATTGTAGCACCTTTCGGCGCGCAAACCAATAAAAAAATTATAAAGAATGGAGCCGCCCGAACGGACAGCCCCAAAATATAATTTAATTTGATATATATTTGCTGTTTATCGCAGGCACATCGAACTCGCCATAGCATTTGAATCCGGCGGCAGGCGAGCGGTCAAGCTCAACATAGAATCTGTAATACGGCGCGAAATACGCGTCCATGGGGTCTATTGAATAGACGAGCTCGACTTTTTTTATCTTCTCGCGCGTAAACGCGCCGTTTTCTATTCCGTCCGCCGAGCCGGAGATATATTCGCCGCCGAGCAGCAGCTTTTCGGCTTCTTTATATGATATTATCGGATAATCACCGAGCTTCTTTGCGCCGTCGACGGAACTGATTCTTATCGATTCAAGCCCGCCGTTTTCGTTTATATCAAAAAACACGCTCCCGAAATTATAGCTTTTTACTCTTTTCAAATCGCCGCCCGAGCCGTCATAGACGCGGTATTCCGCACTCTCCCCGCCGTTTATATCATAGTCGGAAGTGACGCAGAGCACGGGATTTTTGAAGCCGATTACAGAAGAATACTTTTCAATGAAGTACCCTGCGGCATCGCGCTCCGTGCCGTTTCCCGCAACAGGCTCGGAAAAGTTTATACTTACCCCGCCCGTCGCAAACGCCGATATCAAGCCGATATCCGTCTCGGCTCTGACGGCGTAGAGCGAATTTTCGCTGACTATCCACTCGCATTCCGGGAGATTCTCCTGCGTCACCGACTTTATCTGCGCGCCTGATTTTTCGGCAGTTTTGCGCACGGTCGAGAGCAGCTCGTCATAGCTTAGCGACTGCGTGTTTTTATAGACAGGCAGACGCTTTAGCTTCATCTCCGTGCTCCACGGGTTTCCCGTCGTGTATTCGCTTATGTCGCGCACAACAGGCGTGTGAGCGCCGGCTCCCTCGCCGGAAAAGCCCACTGTGCCGAGTGATATCTTTTGCAGCCTGGCGGGGCTTATCAGCCAATAGCCGAAGAACACTGCCGCGACTATGCAGAGGCACGCCGCCGCCGTCATCAAGCGCATGGGATAGCGCGGCGCTCTGTTCTTAAAATTTATTTTTTTCGGCGCGGCCTCGGCTATAAACCTGTCGTCAGCGCCGCCTACGGCCTTCAATAAATCTTCTTTTTTCATACCGTAAAGCCCTCCTTTTCGATAAAAATCTTTAAGCTGTCCCTTGTTCGCTTGAGCGACATTTTTACCGCGCCCTCGGTCATTCCGCGCTCGGCGGCTATCTCCGATATGCCGAGCATATACCAGTAGCGCTGAATAAAAACTATTCGCCTCTCCCGCTCGAGAGAGTCTAAAAATCCGTTCACCGCCTCGCGCAGCAGAACGGTGTCCGCCTGCTGCTCGGTATTCTCGGCACTCGGTATACACTCCGACAGCTCATCAAGAGCGAGGGCAACATTCTTTTCGCCGCGCTTTTTGGAGCGGCGGGCTTTGAGCATATTCAGCGCCGAGTTTCTTGCTATCCTGCCGACATATGCTCCGAGATTCTCCGGCCTGTTCGGCGGAATAGAATTCCACACGCCGAGCATGGCGTCGCCGACGCACTCCTGCGCGTCCTCGCGGCACCGCACAACGGCATAGGCCACGGTATAACAGTATCCCGAATATTTTTCCTCGAGCCGCGCCACGCTCCTCTCGTCGCGGGCGAACAAGCCGTCAATAAGCAGTTTGTCCTCCATAATTACCTCCTCTCCAACGACATCCGCTCACTCTTAAAGACAACAAAAAGGTGCTTTAGGTAACGCATGGGCTTGCCTTTATTTTTATATTATCATATATTTTGCGTTTTGAAAAGAAAAACGCCCCGAAGAAGCACTTCGGAGCGTCATATAAATTATATTTTATCAGCCGCCGAGATAGGCTTTGACTATCTCTTCGTTGTTGAGCAGATCCTGCGCGGTACCCTCTGCGGTTATTGCGCCGGTTTCGAGGACATAGGCGCGGTCGGAGATGGAGAGCGCCTTTTTCGCGTTCTGCTCGACGAGCAGGATGGTCGTGCCGGACTTGTGATAGTCCTTGATTATCTCGAACACCTGATCGACAAACAGCGGGGACAGACCCATCGACGGCTCATCGAGCATGAGCAGCTTCGGGTGGCTCATCATAGCTCTGCCCATTGCGAGCATCTGCTGTTCGCCGCCGGAAAGAGTGCCCGCTATCTGCGACTTTCTCTCGCCGAGGCGGGGGAAGCGGGTGCAGATCTCGTCGATATCCTCTTTTATCTTCTTTTTGTCCTTTTGCGTATATGCGCCGAGGAGCAGATTTTCATAGACGGTCAGCTCCTGGAACACGCGGCGACCCTCAGGCACCTGGCTCATTCCCATGCCGACCAGCTTATGACCGGGAATCTTGTTTATCTCGTTTCCGTCATAGACGACGGAGCCGCTCTTTATCGGAATGAGGCGCATGATGCTCTGCATCGTGGTGGTCTTGCCCGCTCCGTTTGCGCCGATGAGCGAGACTATCTCGCCCTGATCGACATGGAAGCTGATGCCCTTGAGCGCTCTTATAACGCCGTAATAGACCTGAAGGTCCTTGACTTCTAACAATGCCATGACTTTTCCCCCTTATTCACCGATATACGCCTTTATGACCTCGGGGTCACTCAGCGCGTCCTCTGTCTTGCCCTGCGCGAGCACTGTGCCGAAGTTGAGCACGGTTATCTCATCGCAAAGGCCCGACACGAACTTCATGTCGTGCTCGATAAGAAGTATAGTCATGTCAAACTCGTCTCTTATGCGCCTGACTATGTCCATCAGATCCTCGGTCTCGTGGGGGTTCATGCCCGCCGCCGGCTCGTCGAGGAGCAGCAGGCACGGATTGGTCGCGAGAGCGCGGGCTATCTCAAGCTTTCTCTGCTTGCCGTAAGGCAGGTTGCAGGCGAGGTTGTTTCGCTCGTCATAGAGGTCGAAAATGCGGAGTATCTCCTTTGCCTTGTCGCGCATCGCCTTCTCCGTCTTGTAGTGCTTCGGGAGGCGGAAGATGCTCGAGAAGATATCGCACTTGAACTCGGGCTGATTGTGCAGACCGACGAGGACGTTTCTTATCACGCTCATGTTGTTGAACAGGCGGATGTTCTGGAATGTTCTCGCGATGCCCTTGTGGTTTATCTGCTCCTGGCTCTTGCCGCGGAGCTCTTCGCCGTTTAGGTAGAAAGTTCCGGTGGTGGGCTGATAGACGCCGGTGAGCATATTGAACACCGTTGTCTTGCCCGCTCCGTTGGGTCCTACGAGACCGTAGAGCTGCTTTTTCTTTATTTTCAGATCGACATTCTCGACCGCTTTCAGTCCGCCGAAGGAAATGCCGAGATTCTTTGTTTCAAGAACATATTCAGCCATTTTTCTTTCCTCCCTTTTGCGGCTTGTCGGGGACATATTCCTTGCCCTGCTGCATATCGACAGAGAGGATTTCGTCCATGGAGATCTTTGTGGGAACGTTGCTCCACTCGCCCTTGTCGTCGCTGATATCCTCGGGCTTGCGCTTCTTGTCCGCGATGCGCGCCATGATGAAGCGCGGAGCGAGCTTCTCTTTTATGCGGGTGAACGCAGGTGCGTTGTTGAAGATGACGAGGCAGATAAGAATAAGCGCATAGATAAGGTACTTGAGCGCCGCGAGGTCGCCGGAGAGCTTGCTCTGGAGCTCGAAGTTGATTATCGTGATGAGCGCGGCGGAGACTATCGAACCGTTGATGCTTGCCATGCCGCCGAGGACGACCATGACGAGGATTTCGATAGAGTAGTTATACGAGAACACCGAATACTGGACGGGCGTGATGTAATGCGCATAGATAACGCCTGCGACGCCCGCGAAGAATGCGGAGAATACGAACACAAAGAGCTTGTAGAAAGTCACGTTTATGCCCATTGCCTTTGCCGCTATCTCGTTGTCGCGTATAGCGGTTATCGCTCTGCCGTGCTTCGAGCGGATGAGGTTGTTTATCATGAACAGGACGATGAGCACGACGACGAAAGCGACGATATAGAGCGAGGTATCGTTCCTCGTATCGTACTTTATCGTGTTCGTGCGAAGACCCATTGCCTTGCCGAAAACATCGAGATTCTTGAATATTGTTCTGACTATCTCGCCGAAAGCGAGGGTCACTATCGCGAGGTAGTCGCCTTTGAGTCTGAGTGCCGGAAGTCCGACGATGAGACCGAATATTGCGGCTATCACGCCGCCGGCGAGCATGCTGATGATGAGCACCAGAAGCTTGCTGTCGATAACATCAGAGAGCTGAATGGCTATGTATCCGCCGAGATATGCGCCGACGCACATAAAGCCTGCGTGACCGAGCGACAGCTCGCCGAGGAAACCGACGACGAGGTTCAGGGAAACGGCGAGGATGATGCTGTAAGCTATCTGGACGAGCAGGGTCGACGCCGAGCGCTGGAGGTTGCCGGTCAGCTGGAGAATGACCGACACGCCGAGGACGACGATGACCATTATATAGCTGATGTAATTTTTGAGCTTGAATTTGCTTTCTGTCTTTGTTTTACTCATCAATTACACCTTCTCTCTTCTCTTCTTGCCGAGCAGACCGATGGGTCTTACAAGAAGGATCAAAATCAAAAGACTGAATTCAACGGCAGTGGTATAGGGTGCGAGGACGGGGACGGCAAGGCATATCTTCTCGATAACGCCGAGGAGCACGCCGCCGATCATCGCGCCGGGGATGGAGCCGATGCCGCCGATAACCGCCGCGGTGAACGCCTTGATGCCGGGCATCGAGCCGAGGGTCGGCTCCGCAGTCGGTATCTGGAAGAGATAGAACACGCTCGCGAACGCGGCGAGAGCCGAGCCGATTGCAAAGGTGACGGTAATTATCTTGTTGACATTTATACCCATGAGCTGAGCCGCGCCCCTGTCTTCGGAGACGGCAAGCATGGCGCGTCCGGTCCTGGTCTTTTTGATGAACAGGGTCAGGGCAATCATTATAACCGCGCTTATGCCCATGGTGAGGATCGAGCTGACGCTGACATTGGTGCCCGCAATGCTCACCGCGCCGAGCGAGGGCAGAGACACGCTCTGCGCCTTTGCGCCGAAGATGAGCTGCGCGATACTCTGAAGCAGGTAGCTGACGCCGATAGCGGTTATCAGAACCGCGATGGGGGTAACGCCTCTCAGGGGTCTGTAGGCGACTTTTTCGATAATAATACCCATCAGCGTGCAGACTATAACAGATGCCAGAACGCCGATAGCGAGATTTCCGCCCGCCGCCAGCGTTGTGAAAACGGCATATGCGCCGACCATGATGATATCGCCGTGGGCAAAGTTGAGCATCTTCGCGATGCCGTAAACCATCGTGTAGCCCAGTGCTATGAGGGCGTAGATGGCGCCGAGGCTGAGTCCGTCAAATATAACACTCATAATAAACCTAACGCTCCTTTAGAATGGGAGAAACTTGAACTGCCGAAAGAAAAACAGAAAACGGCAGGAGAATACACTTCCCCTGCCGTTCAAAAACCAATAAATATAAATTTTAGAAATTAATAGTTATCAGCCAAGCTCAACAATAACGGGGACCTTGTTGCAGGCGCCGCTGGCTTCCCAGGTCATCTTGCCTGTAACTCCGTCATAGGAGAAGTCGGAGGCAGTGATAGCCTTTGCCATAGCAGTACCGAGAGCCGTGGGATCGACCTTGACGTTGTTAACGCCGGTCTTCTTCATAGCGTTGAAGACTGCATAGACTGCATCGTAAGCGTCAGCCGCGAACTGATCGGGGAGAGCGTTGTACTTTGCCTTGTAGGAATTTACGAACTTCGAAACCTTCTCTTCCTTGCTGTTGACATCGAAGGGGGTGATGTACTTGATCTGGTTCTTAACGGAGGAGTCGATCTGGCTGGCTACGCCGTCAAGTCCGTCGCATCCGAAGAGAACCGCGTTGCAGCCCTTGGAAGCGCAGGTCTTTGCGATAAGTCCCGCCTCGGTGTAGTAGATGGGAAGGAAGATAACGTCGCAATCTTTAAGAGCGGCAACCTGAGTGGAGAAGTCTCTCTTGTTCTCCTTGTCGAAGGTCTGCTCGATGTAGGAGACGCCGAGCTCGTTCATCTTTGCCTTGAATGCATCGTAGATGCCCTGCGAATAAGTGTCGGAGGTATCATAGATAGCACCGATCTTCTTATAGTTCGAGGTAAGCTCCTGAGCGGCAAGTGTGCCCTGGTCGGGATCGCCGAAGCAGACGCGGAAAGCGGTGTCGCCGGTCTCAATAACAGAAGCTGCGGAAGCGGAGGGAGTCATGAAGAAGATGCCGTACTCGGTAGCTGCGGTGCCGAAAGCCTCGCAGGATGCGGAGGTAACGGAGCCGAGGGAGACCTGCATGCCGCCCTCAAGCAGGGAGGTGAAGCCCTGACCTGCCTCAACGGCGCCGGCCTTGTCGTCCTTCATGTCGAACTTGAAGTTCACTCCGTTGAGACCGCCTGCGGCGTTAATCTCGTCAACGGCTAGCTGAGCGCCGTTGCGCACGGAGTTTCCGTATGATGAAGCGTCGCCGGTCAGAGGGCCGGTTGCGCCGATAACATATTCGGTGTTGTTAGCTGTGTACTCGCCAACCTTGGTAAGATCGGCGTCTGTCTTGGTATCGCTGCCGCCGTTTTTGCCTGAGCATGCGGTGAAGCCGCACATCACGAGAGCAAGAGCGAGGACTAATGCAAATGCTTTTTTCATAAAAATCCTCTTTTCTTTCCTGTTTTTTATTTTATTCTCGGCGTCGCCCGACAACTGCGGCGCAAAAAATCGGATATAATGAGGGCGATTGTGAAATACCTTCAATTTTTATTGATTATACTTTCGTATGAACCTATTGTCAATACTCATAAAAATTTTCGCTTTTTTTAATAAAAATGACGAAAATCAGGAAAATCGCTTTATCACTTTTAACAACTGAAATGTTCCGTCAAAACAAATTGATTGTCAGAGTCCCGTCAGCGAATTATTTCGCCTTTCCCATAGCCTTGACGCGGTCGAACTCGTCGGTTATTTCCTTGGAGGGAGCCTTGGTGCAGAGGCTGACTATAACCATCAAGACAAGACCGACAAGGAACGCGGGGAGCAGCTCATATATGCCGAACACGCCGCCGATGGGTTTGATGAGATATTTCCAGATAAAGACCATCGCGCCGCCCGACACCATGCCGACGATCGCTCCGGGGAGCGTGGTGCGCTTCCAAAACAGGGAGCAGATAACAAGCGGACCGAAAGCCGCGCCGAAGCCCGCCCATGCGAACGAGACTATGCCGAACACCGAGCTGTCGGGGTTGCGGGCGATTATTATACCCAGGATAGCTATGCCGATAACGGTAAGACGCGCTGCGAGCATACTCTTCTTCTCGGATATCTTGAGGTGGAACGCCTCACGCAGTATGTTCTCGGACACGCTCGAAGCGGCGGCGAGAAGCTGGGAGTCGGCGGTGGACATCGTGCTCGCAAGGATACCCGCGAGAATAAGACCCGCCATGATAGCCGGGAACGCGCCGTAGGTCGAGAGCAGATGCGCGACGCGGACTATAATAGTCTCGGTGTCGTTGCCGTGGAGCTGATCGACAAGACCGGTGTTGCTCAGTGCTCTGCCGACGATGCCGATAAGAACAGCCATCGCCATGGCGATAACGACCCATACCGAAGCCACGCGGCGGGAAAGCTTGAGCTTCTTCTCGTCCTCGATAGCCATGAAGCGAAGCAGGATATGCGGCATACCGAAATAGCCGAGTCCCCACGAGAGCGTGGTGATTATGTGCAGAAGATTATAGGGCTCGCTCTTGCCGGTATCTTCTATATATGATGCGGTGAGCGAGAGATAGCCGGGGAGAGCCTTCGCGTTCTCGACAACAACATCAATGCCGCCCGCCAATATCGTTGAGAAAACAAGAACGAAGACTATCGCCACGGTCATGATAATGCTCTGGACGAAGTCGGTCGCCGAAGCGGCGAAGAATCCGCCCGCCGTGGTATAAGCGACTATGACGACTGCGGAGATTATCATCGCGGTCATGTAGTTCATGCCGAACAGCGAGGAGAACAGCTTGCCGCAGGCGGCGAAGCCGGACGCCGTATAGGGAATGAAGAAAATAATGATTATAACCGCCGCGAGCACCGCGAGAATGTTTTTGTCATCCCTGAAGCGGCGGGAGAAGAACTGCGGAATAGTGAACGAGCCGGTCTCCTGGGTATATCTGCGCAGTCTGAGCGCGGTGAACAGCCAGTTGAGATATGTTCCGACTGCGAGACCTATTGCGGTCCAGCCGACATCGGCAACTCCGGAAAGATACGCGAGCCCGGGCAGGCCCATAAGCAGGTAGCTCGACATGTCGCTCGCCTCAGCGCTCATTGCGGTAACGAGCGGACCGAGCTTTCTGCCGCCGAGGTAGAAATCGGCGGACGATTCGTTCTTCCTTGCGCAGCGGAAGCCGATTATCAGCATTCCGACGAGGTAGACGGCGATCGTCCCCAGGATACAGATGTTTGATACGGTCATTTGAAAAAACTCCTCACGGGCTGCATACGAGCCCCTCATTTTGGCGGCGAAAATGAAAAAGAACCGCCAGTCTCAGCTGAGCGGCTCTCCATCGTACCGTCATTGATGTCTGCTATTGTAACACATAAAATCACACATTTCAACGCTTTACCGTGAAAAACAGCAAAATTTTTATTTTTCTTCGCATTCTCCGCCCTCGACCATGCGCCTTTTTATCTCGCGCATTCTCTGTGGAATATCTTCTTTTGCCATCTGCTCATGAATTTTGCAGGTGCCGGCCGCCTTCGCGTCGCACTGTAATCAAAAGATATACGCTACCCAGCGTTTCGGCATTTTCTTTTTGTTTGAAAATAAAACGCCTTTAAACTAAAAGCAAACTGTGCCCCGGCAATGCCGCACCCGCCGCATATCGTACAATCATTTCACCGTTCCACCAAAAACAGTTGACACAGAAGAAAAAAGCCGATATATTAAAAACGGCACAAATTGAAACAGGAAGGTAAAAAATGAAATACGACCTTGATTATCAGGGCGCAGCAGAAATTCTTGAAAGTCGTGTGATTACGAGCATACCACCAATAACAGGAAGATTTCTCGAAAATTCATATCTCCCGGAATTCAATCAGGATATCCTTAAAGAAGCCGAACGCCTTAACGCGGTGCTCCCGCTGATAAAGTGGGAAGTGGACAACAACGACCTCAGCGAAGCCATGAACGACGAGCTCTATCTCTACTATGAAGATCTGCTCAAGGGATCCGTCACAGATAACATTGGCACGGTGGGAGAGATTCTGCTTTGCAATGGACGATCTTGCCAAACGACGGGGATGGGAGTAGTACATAGTGACGAAATGGTAGGTCTTAGCCGTGGGAATACGAGAGTGGGTAAGAGCGAAGGTACAAATCGCGCAAACCCGTTGGTACACAACGGATTTGCGCGATTTTCTCTGTGTCAATAATGTCAGGAAGGGTATGTGCTGTTTGCCAGAACAATCATACATAGAAAGCAAACATCAAACCAAATGATGTGGGACTCCTGATGCAGAGCTCATGATTTTTTCTTTTTCTGCATTACGAATCCGATCAGCCATTCTTTGAATTCTATTGGTAATCCACATATATGCAGTGGTTCCTTCGGAGTAATCCGCTTCTGCGTACATATCGACGCGTCCATCCTCGCGCATCTGTTCAACCTGCTGCATGGCTTTGCTGTCACCTTTGGGATAGATAGCGAAGGTGGCTCCGCCACCCTTTTTTACAACAGAGAATGCGGGAATATCGCTAGGGCCATCTGCAATATAAATCATGTTTTCAAAATGAACTCTTCGGTTTTCTTCCGGGATTTTTGAATTGACTTCAATTCCGTCGATTTTATCAATTCCTTTGTTTATTTCAAATATTGCTCTGGTTTTTGATGTGTTGTCAATCGTATATACCGTCTCACCGATAACCATATCGCCGTCACTATCGGGAGTTTCCAAAAGCTCGCATCCCCATACGCCATCAACAAAAGGCATCAAATCTGAACCGCGGATAATTTCAGCAAAGCCAGTGCTAACAATATAATGTTCAACTTGAATTCCGTATTCTGCATAACTTTTATCGTCCTTGAACATATTCTTAGTTTTCTCGAAGATTTCTGGGATACCTCTATAAAATTTCTGTTTCTTCCCATAGCCATTGAGTTTTTGATTATTTAATCCCTTAAAAGTCCCGTTATGAGCGCATTCAATAAAGTAGTTCAGGTAATAAGTATCCCGATTTACTCGGATCCCTTTCTCTGCGAGTTCCATTGGCTTCGCATTTACTTTTTTCCAAAAATCAGACGAGTCAATTTGATATTCTGCAAAAATCGGATCTTGCATATAACCGTCAATCAGGGTTTTGTCACAGTCCCAGATTACTGCAATAATGTTTGCCATTTATTAAATCTCCTTCCACCAAAATACAACTCACGCTGCCAACGCATTGGCATTGACCCGCTCAATCGCCTGTCGGATGCCTGCCCACACGGACAGGTCTGTGAACACTTCCACGATGCTGCCGTAGTCGGTAAACGGTGCTTCCTGCAAAACGGACATATCTTTCATCATGCCGTTATGGACGATGTACTCCACAATCTGATTTACGAAATAAATCTGTCGGCTATCGAGGCTGGCATCATTCAGATACTGAGCAAAGGCTTCTTTTGCTGCATTCATATCAAGCCCGACAATTTCCCGCACGAACTCGCCCAGCGGCTTTTGCCCATACTCGGCCTCATAGTCCTGCTTGGTGCCGACTTCACTCCAAAGAATTTTCTCCAGTGCCTGTACATCTTCCGCGGTCAGGGGGACATTGCTTTTGAGCTTGGCAATCACCACATTGTCCATGTGCTGCCGCACATAGAATTCTGCTTTAGCCTTGTAATTCTTAAGGTCATCATTTTCCAAATCTGACTCATTCCAGTCTACAGAGAGAATCTCATCATCAAAATTCGTATCATAGCGCACGCTGGTTTGCGGGATATACTTCATAAGGTCTCGCAGATTTTCCCGGATATGCTCAAATTCGTTGATTCCGGCATTCTCTACATAGTCCGTATGCAGAATTTTGTCGATCAATTCGGCTTGCGCCATGATTTCCGGGATGTTCGCCACAGATGCAACAGCGGAAACCTTCTTAAACAGGTCGCTGCGGGCTTTGCCGTATTTCTTTCCGACGAGATAGGCAAGCTCAATGCCGTATATCAGCGCATCGAACCGCAGCGCCTTAGCATCGTCTTCCTCCGGCGTGATGAGCGGTGCCAACTCCTGCCCCATGAGCAGGGTGTCCTCATAGGTCAGCGCATTGTAGTTGTCCGCATTTGAGTAAAGCTCTACATATTTGAGGTGCTGCCGGACAGCGAAGTTCTCCCTGTTCAGCTCCTGCACCTTATGCACCATGTCCTCTACCAGCGTCTTGCGGAAGGCAATGAGATCCGTCGTCTGATACGCCAAGTCTTGCAATTTGAACGCAATTTGGGCCTTCAGATGGAAGATCGCTCCTTGTAAGGCAATCATATTGGCAGTGGGGCGTCCCTTGTTCATGCGAAAGAACTCAAAGTTGCCGCAAAAGTCAAATATGTAGAACTTGTCCTTGTCCTTACCGTCCAGCAGCCTCGGGCACAGACGGGTGCCTCGCCCGATCATCTGCCAGAACTTCGCCTTGCTCATGACCTTCTTGAAAAACACTAAATTCAGCACCTCCGGCACGTCAATGCCGGTGTCCAGCATATCTACAGAAATAGCAATCTGCGGCAGCTTTTTCGGATCAGAAAACTCATCGATGGCGCTTTGCGCATAGGTCATATAGTTGTCGATGACTTTGGCGAAACCGGGCAAGTGCGGATATTCCTTGTTGAACACCTCAAGGATTTTCTCGGCGTGGATGTGGTTCTTTGCAAAGATGATGGTTTTGCCCAATTTGCTGCCATAGTCGATGGTCAGGCCATTGGTCATCAGCGTATTCAACACCTGCCGGATGGTATCTTCATTGAAAATCCACTCGTTCAGCGCCGACGATGCAATACTCTCCGGAAGTTCACCATTCTCGTCCTCAAAAGTGTCCTCGTAAGCCCGCTTGTCCGCGTCGGAAAGTTCATCGTAGACAATGCCCTGTTCAATGAATTTCAGTTTCGTTTCTACCGACAGGAAATCCACCAGATACCCGTCCTTGACCGCCTGCGCCAGCTCATAGCCATAGGTGGGCACGCCATTTTCCAACTCAAAAATCTCATAGGTATTCTTGTCAATTTCGTCTTTCGGCGTGGCTGTCAGCCCCACCAGCGGGGCATCAAAGTAGTTGAAAATATCCCTGTATTTGTTGTAAACGGAGCGGTGAGCTTCGTCGCAGATCACAAGGTCAAAGTGCCCACAGGTAAAGAGCTTGCCGTCTTCATCCTGTACGCTGTCAATGACATTGTACATGGTCTGATAGGTGGAAAATACGCAGTGAGCGGTGTAGTTATCCTTCTCCTCACAGAGGTTGATAACGGAGAGATCGGGCAGCAGATTCACAAAGCTGCGCTTTGCCTGGGTGACCAGACTGTTGCGGTCAGCAAGAAACAGGATATTCTTCACCCAGCCGTGCTGGAGCAGCACATCGCATAGGGCAATAACTGTTCTCGTTTTTCCGGAGCCGGTGGCCATGACCAGCAGCGCCTTGCGTCGGTTGCGTGCAAAGGCATCGCAGGCAGCTTTGATGGCGCCCTCCTGATAATAGCGTCCGGCTATCTTCCGATCCACCATGACATTTTTCAGGCTTGTCCGCATGGTCTGGAGATTGAACAGTTTTTCCAGATCCCGCTTGGAGTAGATAGCGGCACACTTGCGTTCGGGATAGATATTGTCCGTAATGCGGGTCTCAAAGCCATTGGTCAGGAAAATGACCGGGCGGCGGTGATACTTCTTTTCCAGCAGGTCTGCATAGAGCTTTGCCTGCTGGCGTCCCTTGGCCACATCCACGCATGTGCGCTTAGCCTCCACCACTGCCAGCGGGCAGCCATCATCGCCGTAGAGCACGTAGTCCGCATAACCCACCTCGGACTTGTTTGGCATACCGGGCAGTTCTACCTCATTCAGCCAGTTCTTCCCCTCTATCCATCCGGCGTCGGTGAGCATGGTGTCGATGTAAAGTTTCCGGGTCTTGTATTCGGACAAATCCAGCGGCTTGGGCACATAGGTCTGCTGCTGCGCGGTACGCCGGGCGGTGAGCTCTTCCTTCAAAGCGGCATTCTCCGCCATAAGGGCTGCAAAATCCACATCGGGTATCGTCTGCGAAGGAACTGCGGGCGCTTCGGCGGGCTGCATCAGCAAGGAACGGTCAAAATGCCCCTCTGTGTAGTTCTCACCATAGCAATAGGCCACGAAGTCCAAGAATACATAGAGGTTCTCCAGACACAGCGCCGCCTGCTCCTCGGTAATCTTTTTACCGCTGTGTGCGGCGTTATTGCCCATGCGGCGGATCAGATCCATCCGCCGCCAGATGTCCGCGCCAACGATGTCCCGGAAGTCCTCAGTATTCATGAGGCTCACCAGAGAGTCCTGATAAGGCATGACCAGCGCCTTGTCCACAGAATACATCCACTTCACGGCAAACTCCATCGCCCTGCGGCAGTTCAGCACGCAGGCGGAGGGATCGATATGTAGAATCATTTCCGCCGATACTGCTACGGAGGCGAAGGATTCAAATTCTGATATAGATGCGAAAATATCAAAGTTGGTCATAGCTACAACCCTTCTTATAAAAATGATTTACATTCTGTTGCACATTATTCGGCACAGCATAGCTGCTATTTCTGCGCCCAATAGTTCCTCCGCTAATTGACGCCGTTGTCCTTCGGTCAATTTACTGATGGATTCCATTGCTTTTAATACATCATGTTTTGCGTTTTCATATGGACTTTCAAATTCGACATCAGGAGTAATCTTAAATTCATTCATACGATTCACCTTATAAATATTTCTGTATCAAGCTGTTAAACAGCCAACATATTTTTTGCATCATATACAGGTGAAAAACGTTATTTCAAATCTAATACTTTTTCTATTTTTAGCTTTTTCTTATCAATCATTTTTGATATAAATGCTTCGTAACTTTCATTGGGGTAATCAGGATTGTCGCGCTCTTCATAGATATCATTTTCACCGTATAAAGAACGGGAAATCGCCGAAACAGTCGTAAGCCATTTAGCTGGTGTTCCTTTCTTTACAAGGACTTTGATTCTCTGCGGAAGCTCACTATATAGCAATTTTAGTTGGGATAAATGTTCCTGCAAGGATAAATCTGAACTTTCCTTAAAGACTGTTTCCAACTTACAATTGATAATTTGTTCTATTTCGCTCGCCGAAGCTTTCTCGCACTTCGTACCTCTTCGAACATAAATTACATCTTTTTCGAGATCATTAGTTGCGTTAAGGGAAATGAACGGGAGGCGCTCTGGAGTATCATGTACAATTAACAATTGATATTTCTTGTTTTGGACTGCCTGATATTCTGATGAATCATACGAAAAGTCAAAAATTTCATAATCAATGCCTGAGGGAATATATTTCGCCACTTCGTTATTTAAGGTAGCTTTATCTTTCAATTGCTCAATTCCAACAGGTGAAAGCGCCCCATCTTCGTTTTCCTTTACACCAACAACAATTATACCACCTCGGGAGTTTGCCATCGCAAGAATGGTTTTTGCTAAATGTCCCTTGCTTATCCATTGTTCCTTAAAATCAACTTCATCAAGTTCACCACAGTTATTTTTAAGGAATGCTCTGAAGTTATCCTTTGTGGGTTCTTTTAAAAAATCATCATAGAATTTATCTCGTATCTGTGGATTCATTATCTCACCTCACCCGAAATATTTCTGCATCAGGCTGTCAAACAGCAACTGTGCTTCATCTAATGCTTTTTGTATGACAGCTTTTGATTTGTCGGTCTGTTCGACGAAGGCGGCAAATTGCTCTTGCAATTCTATTGGTGGGTAAAGAATAGGGTAATTCTTAATTATAGTTCCGTTTAAATTGGGCTGATTACCCCCCTTTGCCATACCTCGTAGATTATCGTAGGACAATATTAAAAATTTCCACAAAAAAGTCTGATTGATTTGGTCTGACGGCAAAATACAGGCACAGGCCTGATTGGTGCATGCTTCTATATTCAAATATGCAGTCATTCCTCTTGTTTTACCCTGACCATACATTGCAATTAGGACAGTTCCAGGTGGAACGAGTTTAGCTGAAGAACTATTTAATCCCTTTTCAGTTATATATTCATCAACTTCTTTGATTAAATTATTTTGAAGTTCCGTAGTTTTTACCCAAGGAATCGTTCCACATTCCCAATATTCATTTACATCTCTGTTCGGTGTGCCACCGCTAATAACGTCAGTCAACTCTTGGATTGGTTTATATGGATATTTATTACTGTTATGTATTCCTCCGAACAGTTCGATAAATCGGGCTTTGACGAGCTCGTCCAGTTTTTGAAGCTGCCGCTGACGAGCAGCAACAATTGCTTCTATCTTCCCTAACGTGGCAACAATTTCTTCTTGGTAATCTACTGGCACTAAATTGAACTCTTCGCTTTTGTAATCTCGGAAATAGATGTGCGGAATTGTTGCCCCCGAGAAGTATTTCTCTAAATGCATATATCTGACAACATAGTAAAGGTACTCCGGTAGCACATTCTTTTTGGGCAAAAGGTACTGCATCGTACCAATAACCGACGATTTCGCAGGAAGCAGTGCAGTCCTACCTATCCCTGCGCCGTCTTTCACGATCGCCACATAAGGTAGTTCCTGATGATAAAAATCAACATTTCCAATGTACCCAGACGCACCGTAAATCGGATAGTCGCCGCTTCTTCCTGCAACATCCGCTTGCCGCAGGTTTGACGAACCTCTTTCACATACATCTTCAAGTCTTGCTCTCATCGCTTCATCCCCACAAATCCGAATTTAATCACCAGAATATTGCTTGCCAGTCGCAGAGTACCGGCAGCTATCAGAATTCTCCGGGCTGAGCGGAACAATTCTGCTTAATGTGACATACCCATCGCTATAAAGAGCATTTACCGTTTTCAAGACTTCTAATTCCGGTTCATTTACCACAGGGGCAATATCGTGAATATTTGTATCCGGGTGGGTACAAATAAAGTCATATACACGCTTCTTCATTTCAGCATCTCCTCCAGTTCATCCATCGCAGTACCGATCTCCTTCTCCAGTCGCCGCAGCTCCGCCAAAATCTCGTTGGTAGGCGGATACTCCACGGGCTTATACTCGGTTTTCTTGTATTTATTGATGGACAGGTCATAGCCATTTTCTACGATTTCTGCCTTGGGCACGAAGAAGGATTTTTCCGTGCGCTGGCGGTCTTTTTCGGCATCCAGATTGCGGAACCGTGCAATGATATCAGGGATATCGTTGTCTGCCACCGGGCTGCGCTTATCGTCCAGCGAGAAACCGTCGGCGGTCATATCGTAGAACCACACATTGTCTGTACCACCGTGGCCGGTCTTGGTGAAGATCAGCACCGCGGTAGACACCCCTGCATAGGGCTTGAATACGCCGCTGGGCATGGAGATCACGGCCTCCAGCCGGTTGCCGTCCACCAGCTCTTTGCGGATGGCTTTGTGTGCGGTGGAAGAGCCGAATAGCACACCGTCTGGGACGATGCAGGCGCAGCGTCCGCCGATGCGGAGCATCCGCAGGAACAGAGCCAAAAACAGCAGTTCCGTTTTCTTGGTCTTGCAGACTTTCAGCAGATCTGCCAAAACGGTGTCGGCATCCAGACTGCCCTTGAACGGTGGATTGGCAAGAATCAGAGAATACTTTTCCTTGTCCGGGTTCTGATCGGACAAGCTGTCCCGGTATTCGATAAAGGGATTGTCAATGCCGTGGGTCATCATGTTCATCGCGCCGATGCGGAGCATGGTTCTGTCCATGTCGTAGCCGAAAAACATGTGGTTCATATAGTGATCCTTCTTCTGGCGGTTGAAGAAGATTTCTTCTTTGCGGTGCTCCTTCATGTATTCACCCGCCGAGACCAAGAAGCCCGAAGTACCGCAGGCCGGGTCGCAGATCATGTCGTCCGCTTTTGGGTCCATCAGCTCCACCATCATGCGGATAATATGGCGCGGGGTACGAAACTGGCCGTTGAGGCCTGACTGGGCAATTTTGCTCAGCAGATATTCATAGGTATCGCCCCGCACATCCACCGCCTGAGATTCGTTCATCAGGCGATAAATCTCGTCCAGCGCATCCACCACTTTGGATAGCAGAAGCGGTGTGGGCAGCTTGAAAATGGCATCGTCCATATACTTGGAATAGGCGCTGCTCTTATCCCCGTGGAGGTTCTTGATGAACGGAAACACCCACTCCTGCATCACGCTGTACATCTTTCCGGCGGGGAAATCGTGGAATACACTCCACTTAAGCTGCTGGCCGTCGATGGTACGGTCACCGACCTGCTCCTCATCCGCAAAAATGCTCTGATACGGCAGCCCCAGCATGGCAGCTTCCTTGGCCCGGAGATTGTCGGTGTCATCCAGATCATGGATGAACATCAGATAGGTGATCTGCTCAATAACATCCAGCGGGTTCACCAGTCCGCCCGCCGCAAAAATATCCCAGAGGCTGTCGATTTTGTTTTTCAGTTCACCTGTAATCATTTATTCTCTCTCCCTGTTCCAAGTATAAGAAGTGTAGCGTCCGCCGCTGAGTTTGATGATCTCGCCGGATTTCAGCAGATCTGCCAGCGCGCGCTGGACGGTGATCTGACTGATATCCGGGCATTTGGCCATGATTTCACTCTTGGTGATCTTGCCGAGGTGGTTCTTGATGATCTCGCGCACCCGGTCGGGCTTGGACAGGCCCTTGGTGGTCAGCAGCTCGATCCGGCTCTCGAAATCCCGGTACGCCGCCACCAGAACACCCAGCATATAGGTGACAAAGGGGGCATAGTCGTTGGTTCCCTCATGCCAGTTATAGGAGCTGGCTTGCAGAGTCTCGTAATATGTTTCCTTGGTGTCAGAAATCAGTTTCTCAATACTGATATATTTGCCAACGATATAGCCAGAGCGGTACAGGAGCAGCAGTGTCAGGAGCCTGCTCATGCGGCCGTTGCCATCGTTGAAGGGATGGATACAGAGAAAGTCCAGTATAAAGATGGGAATCAGCAGCAACGGGTCGAGTTCAGCATCCTGCATAGCCGCTTCAAACGCGCTGCACAGCGCCGTAATAGCCTCCGGCGTTTCCCACGCAGGAACAGGCTCAAACCGGACAATCTGCTGACCGTCCGGCAGTTCTTCGGCAATCACGTTATCCGAATTTTTGAAGCAGCCGCCGATGGACTTACCGCTGTATTTGTACAGATCCCGATGAAGCTGCAAAATGATGGGCGGCTTTGGCGGGATATAGTCATGGCTTTCATGAATCGTTGCAAGCACATCGCGGTATCCGGCAATCTCTTTTTCACTGCGAGTTTTTGGCATTGTTTTATCACGCACGATTTTCTTCAGTCTGTCATCCGTGGTGATAATTCCCTCGATGCGGTTAGATGCCTCTGTGCTCTGAATTTTCGCAACTTCCAGAAGTTCAGACAACGCATCCGCTTTAGCCTCGATAAAGAGATTTTGCTGCCCCTTGTATTCGTGAATCTGCGTCAGGTAGGCCACGACCTCTGGCGTCAGCAATTTGTTGTATTCTGTTTTGAAGTCGAACGCTCTCATGCACTGCCCTCATTTGAATTTCAATTTCATCAAATCTTATTGAATGATGCAATTATAGTATATCCTTGAATTACATCGCTGTCAATATCAATTTCCTCATTTTTGCATTAATGATAAAATTAGAATTTGGCTGTCGTCTGCTACGCATCATGTTCCCTCGCAGGCGCTGACAATCGAAAGCTGTATCGTAACGATTTCAGATTGTCAGCAAAAAAGGAAATCCGCCACTCATCGGCACTGACTTCCTTTTGCATTTTCTGAGCAGGTGTTCCAAACTGCGTTTTTACAGTTTGGGTACCCGTCTGCGAAGAAAATATGGGGAGTTCAGAGGGGAAAATCCCCTTTGACGCAGGGTTTCCAATAGGGGCGCGAGCATCCCTGTTGGCACACGATTTTGCTCTGCAAAGTCTAGTGTGTTATACCTTTGCTTCCGGCTGACGCGGGAAAGGGGCTGGCTTCGCCATCTGCTATGAGGGCAGATAGTGGTAGGCAGACACTTTTCTGCGTCAGTAGGACAGGCGGATTTTGTGACGTGGGTTACGGCGCAAATGCAGGATTTTTGAGAAGCAAAATCCGACTGGCCGGAAAAGGAAGTGAAGGTATATACAGCCCTCGTCCCGCCGCAGCGACGCCTTTGTTTCAGTGTTTCTTCCGCTTCCCTTTGCCGTGGGTCATGGTCGTTTTCCCGCGCTGGCTGATGGGAGTTTTCAGGTGTTTGGACAGCTTCAGCACCTCGATCAAGTTGACAAACTGTTCCATTGTGATGGCATCGTAATCGATCCCTAATGTGGCAAGTAATGCTTTTGCTTTCTTTTCTTCCGAGCTTCCCTCAAAGTTCATTGCCTCCCGTAACTGGTTCTGCATATTTTCTGCAAAGGAGACTTCATCCGCCGTCATGGTATCGGGGCGGTGTTAACTCCGAATATCACGAAGAATGCCTTTCAGGTCATCTGCAATCAGGTTCCCAAAATATTCATCTTCCCGAATCTGCGCCACTTCTAATGTCCGCAGATGCAGGTCATTTTCTTCGCCGCCATTTTTCATCAATGCCATCTGCCGGACGGCTTCCAGCACGGCGTTCATATCGTTGACGCGCATATCTGCGATCCGGTCAACGTAAATCTCAGCATCCAGCATAAAGCGCCGGAAATCTTTATGGCAGATCAGCTCCGACAGCAGCCGGTGGTTGAACTTGCCTGTTCTTAATACATCAATCGAAGCATCACTCAAATGCAGCTCATGCAGAGCTGTGTTTGGGTGATTTTTTGTTTCCGTCCGCCCCATCAGATAGTCGCAGGAAACACCGTAATAGTCCGCCAGCAACAAAATGCTGTACGGGCTGATGTCCTTGCCGTTATCTGATTCATATTTGCCAAGCGCGGATTTCGAGATACCCACCTCGACGGAAAGCTGCTCCAAGGTCAGCTTTCGCTCTACTCGTAAATCTTTCAACCGCTCTCCGATTGTCAGCTTGACTTGCATACAGCAGCCTCCGTTTCCATTTTCCTGTATTATATATCATGCTTTTTCATTTTGTGTCTCAAAGCGTGGAAAATTTCAACTTCTACCCCACTTTTCCTACCTCTTGGATATACGGGAAAGGGCCTGTTTTCTTACTAAAATTTAGACATAAACCACGCAGAACCTTGAAAATTTCATGACCGTCCGATGAGGATATGCTTTCCAGAGAAGTATCGCATTCAGCGTACCAAGGAAGAGGCAACGCCGGGGTAAGGACTCGGTCAGGAACGGCATCGGGTAGAACGGCGAAGTTCAATTATTTTACAGGAGGAAACAGGTATGGATTTATTTACACAAATCAAGATGGCAGTTTCCGTGAAAGAGGCTGCCGAATACTACGGATTGGAAGTAAACCGTGGCAGCATGATCTGCTGCCCCTTCCACGCCGACCGCACGCCCAGCATGAAGCTGAATGAGAATTACTTCTACTGCTTCGGTTGCGGGGCAACTGCTGACGTGATCGACCTTGCGGCGAGGCTGTTCAACCTGAGCGGTTATGACGCGGCGAAGAAGCTGGCGACAGATTTCGGCATGACCGAGCAAAAGCCGTCCATTCTCGCAAGGCTACAGCGGGGAGCATCGCAGGCGGAAACCGAGCGGCGCTGCTTCCGTGTGCTGGGGGACTATCTGCAAATCTTGCAGGACCGGAAGGAGCACTGTGCCCCGCAATCGCCGGAGGACGCCATCGACCCGCGCTATGCGGAGGCATGCCATATGCTCGAGCGCATCGGGAATATGCTGGACATTCTGGCCTGCGGCACGCCGCAGGAGCGCGCCGAGGTGGTGGCTGACTTGCAGAAGGACGAGCGGCTCATGCGGATGGAGGCGCGAAACCGACAGATCAGGGAGGAATCACATGGAACGAAATGAACCGCCGCGCTGGATACAGAATAAGCACTTCAACGAAGTCCTGTTCTGCGAGGACTTTCTGTCGGCGCACCCGATGGTCTGCGTGGACGGCAGCTTTTTCACCGTGGAGGGTCGCGTTGCCGACGAAGAAGGCATTCGCAAACAGATTATGAGATGCTGCGCCCGCATTTTACGAGCGGCACGGCCCGCCGCGCCACAAGCCTGCTGGAAACGCTCAGGCTGGAGGCCTACACGCCAGAGCTGCCCATTCAGGAGGACCGTATTCATGTTGCCAACGGCACGCTGTTTCTCAATGGTGAGTTTCGTGTCGAAAAAGAATTCTGCCGCAACCGTCTCCCCATCCGATATGACCCCAGCGCGCCGCAGCCGGTGACATGGCTACGGTTTTTGTCTGACTTGCTGGAACCGGAGGACATTTTGACCTTGCAGGAATACCTCGGCTACTGCCTGATTCCGACGAACCGCGGGCAGGTGATGATGCTGCTCAAGGGCAACGGCGGCGAGGGCAAGAGCCGCATCGGCGTGGTGATGCAGAAAATGCTCGGCAGCAACCTGAAAAACGGCAGCATCGCCAAGGTGGAGCGCAGCCCCTTTGCCAGAGCCGATCTGGAGCACGAGCTGCTGATGGTAGATGACGACATGAAGCTGGAGGCGCTGCAATCCACGCACTATCTCAAGTCACTCATCACCGCCGAAATGCCGATGGACTTGGAGCGCGAGGGCGAGCAGAGCTATCAGGGCAAGATGTACGTCCGGTTTCTTGCCTTTTCCAACGGCAATCTGGAATCGCTCTACGACCACTCGGACAACTTTTACCGCCGCCAGCTCATTTTGTCGTTGAAGAAAAGGCCGCCGAACCGCGAGGACGACCTCTTTCTCGCGGTTCGGCGGCGAGATCGAGGGCATCTTCCTCTGGTGTCTCGAAGGCCTGCGCCGCTTGCAGGCCAATAACTTCCGCTTCACAGAGAGCAGTCAGACGAAAGCAAACCGCGAGGATGCCCGGCGGGAGGCCGACAATGTGCTACTGTTCCTGCGCTCGGAGGGGTATATCCGGCTGAAGGCCGACAGCACCATTACATCGGCCAATCTGTACGCTATCTATACCATGTGGTGCAATGACAGCGCCTACAAGCCGCTCGCCGCGCGGACGGTGAGCATGACGCTCAAAAAGCACGCCGATGAGTTCGGCCTGGAGCACGACAATCACATCCAGAACACCCTCGGCAAGCGGGTCAACGGCTTCTGGGGCATCGAGGCGCTGGTCACGCCGCCGGTTTTATGAGAACGGACTCAAAATTCTCCATCCCATCCATCCCAAGCATCCCAAAATCCCCGGATGGATGGGATAGATGTTTTCAAGTTCAGCCGTGAATTGGGTCGCAATCGCTGCTCCGGCAGAGCTGAAAAAAGGAGGACATTTTCAAGACAGATGAAAACCGGAAAGAAATTTGCGCGGCGGCGAAAGGATTTCGCGGAATCGCGCTGCTCGAAGCCGCGCACCGGCTTCACGGATGCGCGTGGTGCTGCACGGTTTAGAGCGAAGTCACACGGATTCGGAAAGCCGATACCCCTCACTTACAAAGAGGGCATTGACCGCCGCTTTTCCAGCGGATTTCAGAAAGACAGAATATTACGCCAAACAGCGAAGCAGGTTTTCGGAAACAGAAACCCGCTTCGCTGTTTTCATCACGAAAAAACAGGAGGATTTTATGAGCATCAGAAATGAGATCAAATCGCAGATCATTCGTGCCGGTTTTACGATGTAGGAGGTCGTTGACCGACTGGCTGATGAATACGATTGGAGCGACAGCGTTTCCAATCTGTCCGCAAAATTGCAGCGGGAGAGCATCCGCTATAAGGAGGTTATGGAGCTGGCCGACGTGCTGGACTGCGACATCGTGTGGGTGAAGCGAGGGGAGCGCCGATGAAAGCACAGTACGCCATTCTCCGCTTTGCCAAGTACAAAGGGCCGGAGATCGGGCATATCGAGTCCCACAACGAGCGTACCAAGGAGAAATACGCCAGCAATCCTGACGTGGACACGTCCCACAGTCACCTCAACTTCCATCTGGTGACACCGCAGCGCAAATACCGCGCGGAGTCCGAAAGGCAGATCGCGGAGGCGGGCTGCCGCACGAGGTCGGACAGCGTGCGCGTGGTGGAGGCGCTGGTGACAGCCAGCCCGGAATTTTTCAAGGGCAAGAAGAAAAGTGAGGTCAAAACCTATTTTCAGGAGGCGCTGGGCTTTATCCAAGAGCATCAAGACCCGAGAACCATCATCTCCGCCGTGGTGCATATGGACGAGAAAACACCCCATATGCACCTTTGCTTTGTCCCGCTGACGGAGGACGGGCGGCTCAGCGCCAAGGAAATCGTAGGCAACAAGAAGAAGCTGACGCAGTGGCAGGACCGATTTTGGGAGCACATGGTCAAGAAATACCCAGACCTGGAGCGCGGCGAGAGCGCCAGCGAAACCGGGCGCGACCATATCCCGCCGCGGCTGTTCAAGGAGGCCGTCCACCTGAACCGGATGAAGGAGCAGATCATGGCGATTCTGAACGACACCAATCCGTTCAACAAGAAGGCCAAGCTAGACGAGCTGGAAGCGCTGCTGGGTAAGTACGTTCCCGGCGCGGAGGCTCTGCGGACGAAGCTCAAGAAGTACGACGCAGCCTACAAGGCGCTGACCGCCGAGAACGCAGCGCTCGAAAAGCAACTGGGCGCTGCCTCCAAGGAAAGCATCCTGAAAAAATTGGAGATTAACGAAAAGCTCCGGGAGCTGGACGAGCTGCACCGCATGGTGGATGGCATCCCGCCGGAGATTTTGCAGGCGGCCAAACAGGTGGCCGCGCATAAGCCGCAGGAAAGATGAGGAAACTAAGGATGTTAAAGGAGGCTGGTTCTATTTGGAGATGAACGTCAGGGACGATCAGAAGCTTGTTGAAATCTGGCTGACGAATGCAGAAAAAATTGACCCCGTCCTGCGGGAGGGGCTAAAAGAGATTTACGCCAAGTATAAGACGAAGAAATACATGGTCGCCGTGTTCGAGTCCGGCAAGGGCGATCTTTATGAGAACACGCGGGATCTGCTGCTCTTCAACCGCCGCCGCAGCGCCGAAAAGGCCGTGCAGCAGGCGAAAAA
>ERZ791794.75-NODE-75-length-89252-cov-4.127672_pt1 | contig 89252 bp, 70 predicted proteins | sample MGYA00510312_ERZ791794 | MGnify/ENA primary metagenome ERZ791794 (study PRJEB30046, sample SAMN00791977) | human gut metagenome | study: EMG produced TPA metagenomics assembly of the A metagenome-wide association study of gut microbiota in type 2... | reverse complement strand
TGTATTATCGAGACTGCAGTTTGCCCCTGGGGGTATCTGCAAAATGCGAGAACGTTTGATACGTGTCCGAGCTCTTCTTAGTATGCAGAAAGTGGATGGGGCTTTCGTTTAATGTTTAGTGTGGTATATAATTCTCCTTCCTTTTAGGCTTGTCTGTGGCGTGCAATTCATGTTGTGTTTTATCTATGCCCTATGTCGACCAGGGGAAGAGTTTGCTGGTGGCACGATTCCCTAATCCTCAGCTCTGGCGTGATAAACAGCAACCGTTGAGCGGCTATTCCGTAACCTCGTCGTAAACCAGTTCGAAATCATCGACCCACATCTTGCTGTCCCGGCTGCCAATGTAGTAATCTCCGTAACGCGAAGCCGAAATCACCAACACAAGATGAGTCGGTACCAAATTGGTCTCATTGTATTTGAGTTTGATGGTAAATTGCTGCCAATCGGCCACCGTTTTGTCCAAAACTAATTCACCATAAGCAATCACGGCCGGACTGTTCGGATTAAAGAAGGTGTTCTTATCTCGTGTATCGACGCATATAGGTACTTCGTCAGTGCCTAACATCTTGTCTCCCGTTGTCTCTTTTTCGCAGACACCATACTCTTCAGGCGTCCAAGTCCCTACTGCGACATAGATCATGCCATTGTCAGGATCGCCTTTGTTGATAGTTACACCTGTAGGCTGACTTGTCCCGACATCGGTAATGGCTCCACAGTTGTATTTGACCCATCCCCGTAATGCCGTTGGACGTTGGGTGAATGGACGACCGAAACCGACGATACCGTTCGTGCCTCGTGTAACCAAGTATTTACCGATGAACAGGTTGCCGGCTGCCAATTTACCAATTCCTGCAATTCCTGCCAGTTTTGATTGCAACAACGCTGCATATTGTCCGCTGCTGCCAGGACGTTTGTCTGTGGTTTTGTCGGTCAATACTTCACCGGCAATAGAGGCTCCGGTATTTCCTGTCCCCCAAAATGCTTCATCTCGTGTAACTCCCGGATAGATAATGTTGTTCTCTGTACACCATTCTTCAAATCCTCCGTTGGGCAGTGCACGTTCGATGTCTGTGGTGACGGTAGTTACCGGTGATTCATCGGTGTCAGAGTAGGCCACCAGTTCATAAGAGGTTTCTGGCTCAAGTCCCGATAGGCAGGTCTTAAATGCACCTCCAGTCACCTCTACCTTTTCTGTTGGTACTGTGATCCAGTCAGTAGTGCCCTGCTTGCGGTAGCGGAACCCCAAATCTGTGCCCGAACGCCCTTCGCCATACAACCAAATAATCCGCGTCCAAACATCTACCCGTGAGAATTGTGCGGTTACCTCAGTCGGGATCACATATAGAGACCAGCGTTCAGTCTCGCCGTGATAGGTGATATCGATGGTACGATAGTTTTCGAATGAGGTGATTTCACTTGGGGCGGGAGTCATGGTGGTGATATCTGCCGGCCCCAGCTTTAGGGCTGTGATTTTGATGTTATCCATGTCTGTCCCTTCGGGAACATGTACCGTGGCGGTGTGATGCTCGACATCAAAAGTTGCAGCTCCAATTTGCGACTCAACGGTGAATATGCGTTCAATCTCTTGCTCGGCCCGTATGGTCCATTCATAATCCTGATATAGTGAAAGGGTAACCGGCAGCTCTGCACTCAGGTCAAAGGTTCCGGGAACAGTAATGGAACTTGAGCCTCCTTCTGTGATCTCCAATTTGCTGATCTCGACCTGTTTGATGTTGGTTTGCTCTTCCAGGTGCAATGTGACAACACGTGTTTTCTGATCGATGTCAGATGCTTCGCAGGTGAACCCCTCTCCCTGAACCCCGAGAATGTCAAGGGTTACGACCGGGTAGGGAATATCATTCTTGATACAGGAGACCAGAATGAGAACGGAAACATATAAGAATATGTGGCAAAACCTATTCATGCGTTGTTACAAAAAGAAGTTGACACCGATACGGATATTGGCCAGATTCAGACGGAATAACATTTTGGCGGTTTCACGCGATCCAATAATGTTGCCTTCACCGTCGCTTTGAGTCACCTTTGTATATTGGAGACCTCCCAATCCGAAAGAGATCGTGCTGCATACATTGGGAAAAATAAAGACCGAACATCCGGGATTGAAGGAAAATTTAAATTGCTGGGTGTTACTGTGGGTCTTTTTGATCTGATCGTTCGAGTTGTAGGAAAAGAGCGATTTGCCAGTTTTGTCCAACTCGGCAAAAAGGCCAAAGTGCCCTTTGTTGTCTATGGCGGCATAGGAGCGCATAAAAAGCCCGAACGAAGCAGCCTGATTGTCCAAATGGATATCTGACAAATCAATGTTCATGTCATTGGCCGATCCCAGATTCAATGTCGCGTTTCCAATATCGCCTTTTGTATTCGAGTAACCAAAACGGGCACCGATTCCGAGGTTGTTTTTGAGGAAAAACATAAACGACGGATTGATCGTAAACATGCTCCCTTTGAAATTCAGGTTGTCAAAGATCAGCAGATAGTCTGTATCATCGCTGTTGATTGCACCGTAAGAAACCGTCAACCCAATTGCTACTTCCCGTTTGAAGATGTAAGGAATGCGATTGATTTCACGATCCATACGGCGACGAGTCGGAAGAAAATGCTTTTTCTCTGCCTTGGGGGGAACAGAAAGCATGGTTGAATCTCCTCCTGATAACAACTGACCAGAGCGTTGATTCGGCGTATGTGTCGAGATCATGGGTAGCTCCAGATCCACTTTTGTATTGGATGTCGGAGCGGGTATGGAATCGAAGGGTTCTAACCGTTTAGGTGCAGTCTGCGGAACGGATTGAATCTCGGAGGCGTCTGCAATCGGAGACGATTGTTGGGAAACGTTTGACAGCTTTGCCTCCCGCTTGTCCCTCTTTTTGTTGGCTTTTTTCTCCTTATGTGCGTCTGCTGAGAGGGTTGAAGTCGTATCCTTTTTATAAATCGTTGATACAACCTGAAGCGTGTCGAGAGTGTTAATCCTATTGTCAAGTTGGTTGTGTGATGATTGATCTATAAGCAGACTGTCAGCAATCACAGAAAGTTCACTATTGTCACCGTGTGTTGACAAACCGGAACGCCCCTCTCGTGCATAAAGGTTCGTAGAGATCATCAGTGAGATGATGACCATCAACAGCGAGATATATCTAATTTTCATTTTCATCACGTCGCCGGATTAGAGATAAAATGCAACACCCAGCCCGATGGAAAAGATGTTGACTTTGAAATTCATTGCACTCGAATTACGTTTGCCGACTGTGACCTGGTTGTGGATCTGTTTGACACTGTTGTAGGTAAAACCCAACACTCCGACATTCAACTCGACAGCCATGTTGTTGGTGGCGAAGGCTACCAATCCTGGGGTCATGCCGATCGAGAAGATCTTGCCTGTTTCGTATGTGCCGCGTATTGGGCTGTCTGCAGCAAATTTTGCTTGAGAACGTCCCATGCCGATCTGCATCTCATTGAATAGTGCAAATCGTTTGTTGTTGCCCAGGGGAATGTATTGTCGCCAAATCAGCGATGCCTGGTAGGTGTGTTTCAAAGAATAAAAATAGTCGGCTTTCAAATCAACGCCTGTATCGTCATCTCCCAGTTGGATGCTGCCGTTGTCAATGCGCAGGAAGGTGCGGGAATATGCAAAACGTACACCGACTACCATGTTGTTGGTCAATGCATAACCCAAGGCCGGTGTGATTTTCATTGTGTGGCCTTCCGAGTCAATCCCCTCAATTACTACAAAGGTGTAATTGTTGTTCGAGTGGGTGGAAAAAGAGACATTGGTCGCTATCACCCATTGTCCTTTCGGAACAAACGTATTGGATAGACTGGTTAAGCCTCGTTGCCGTTTGAGCGTACGGATCGAATCGGCCGACAGTTCAGGATAGGGCGGCTTGTATTGGCGACGCTTAGATACTTTTTTGTTTGTTGATCTATCTTTCCACGTTTCCTGTGACGCTGTCAGGTGCAGATCTCTATCAGCCGGTAATCCGGTCGATAATGTTGCCGTATGGTCTTGTTGTTTGTCCTGCTGGGTCGGAATGGAATCCACAACAGATAACAAACTATCGATCTGTTCCGACCCTGAGGCCGGAACAGATCCGAAAGCTGTTGAATGTATGCTCCCCAAAATGAGGAGAATAGATATAATTGGCGTTAATCCTTGCTTCATTAGTAAAGATTATTCTTGATCGACGTAGCCGTAGTCTCCTTCATAAACGAATTCGATGTCATCGAGGAACAGATTGCTGTCTGTACTACCTTCGAAGTAATCGCCTCGATAGCTGGCGGATGCGGTCAAGATGAGTACATTGGGCTTTTCCGATTCGTATTTTTTACGATAATTGATCGGGATCTCAATCATGGTCCATTCGGACTGTGTCTGTTCAATTAACAAGTCTCCATAACCCAAGATATGGCCTTCCAGCGTTGAGGGGTCTTGCAAATTGGTGTACAGAAACTCCTTAGTCGGATCGAGTACTGTCTTGTCAATTTCACCAGACTTCGTGTTGATCGTGTGATAGGTGCATCCGGGTTTGGTCATGTTGGTCAGACAGACAAAAATACGTGATTTATCTCCACCCCCGACATTCCCTTTGTACCAGACACGTAGTTTCGTCGGTCGGGCATTGAAACTGAAAGGTTGACCCATATTGACTGTACCGGCTGTACCTAAAATCTCTCCGAATGATCCTACAAAGATATTACCGGCTGCCAACTTAATTACAACATTAGTTGTTTGTAATTTGGCACTGTATTGTCCCGAGGAGCCAGGGCGAGGATCAGCCTGACGTGTGGTGACATTGTATGACGATCCTATCGAGGTTGAACCAGGATTTCCGGTTGCCCAGAACTCTGAACCTCCTTCTGCATAGGGAAACCACGGATTACCGGACTGGTGCCACTCTTCGAATCCTGCATTGGGAATTTGTGTGCCGGCAGGTGTCGTTTCGCTTTTGACCTCACCACTTGCCGTTCCGTTTTCAAAGAGTTGATATTCGTAGGTCTGATTGGGTTTGAAATCGGTCGCTTGGGCCGTGTAGGTATATCCATCAGCCCCTTTGATTGCAGGAAGTGTCGTCCATTCACCGTTGCCCGAGATGCGATACTTCACCGATACTTCAGTAGTAGCCGGATTGGTTACCACGGCGCTCATATTAGCGGTGCCGAACCAAAGGTCTTGCGCTGTAATGGATACCGGTTTTGTTAAGGCGATTTGGGCCGTAGCCTTACCTGTATTCGATCCTGCGTCGGTAATTTCAAAATCGAGAGCATTGATTCCAGCATCCAGTTTTTCACAGAAGGTGGAAGTCAACGTTAAAACACCGTTCATAGCATCTGTTGGGGTGTATGTGATACCATTGGCAGCTGCTTCGGGTAGAACGGATCCATCGTGCATAATCTCGTATGTAATTCCGCTTCCTTGGACAGTGAACTTCATGGCCTGCAAATTGTTGATCGAAGAGACATTAAATTTAACAGGATCACTGTAATAACCCGTCACATTGTCAATGTTGAAACCATCGCCCATAATCGTCGGTTCCGGACTGAACAGGAAGGAATCGTCAAATGATTCAACATATTCCTGTACCTTTACAATCACGGTCAGATAACCGTCTGGAGTCTTCGAGTATTTGAATTTAAGCGTGTATTGTTTGCCGCTTTCAGGCAGTTCAATGGTGCCGGTTTTTGAATTGTTCTTATTGATGGCCGGATCGGAACTTTCGCCTAAAAATCCCCAGCTCAAATTGCTAACTCCGTCCGGTAAGATGAAAAATCCGGTGGTGTCGGTTTCATAGTGCAGGGTAGGGACCAAGCCATTTTCTGCATCAGTCTGCGAGTACTCGTCTGACGCACAAACATAGGCCTCATATCCCAAATCAAACTTCTCCTTGATAGTCGATTCGAATTCAACACGTACCGCAATGTTAGTCAGCTGGCATTTGATAGGGACAATTTTTGTCTCTTTAGCTGCTAACTCAAAGGTGGCCTCACCGGCATAATGTTTATTAGTAAAGGTAGCTTCGTTGCGGTCTCCAGCATCAATGACCACCTTGTATGTTCCGGCTGCCAAATAAAGATCATCAGGAACACTTGTGGCCGGTTTGTATTTGCGGATCAGATTGTCTGTCGTTTCTCCCGCTCCGTCAGTGGTGACGCTGTATATCCACATGGTGCTTACTTCAAGAGGATCGTACCCTTCTGTCGCTTTGGTATTGGCTAAAGAGAGTTCCGTGCCGTTGAAATCAAGCGTGAAACGAAGAGAGCCCATCTGCTCTTTGTCGATGCCGGTAGTATCTTTGGTACAAGAGGGTGCCAGAAGCAACAACCCAATAAAACCGACCGACAAAATCTTGCGAATATTGTTGAAATAATATGATTTCATGATTTTACGGTACATAAAGTTGAATGGTTTTTGAATTCTGACCTCCTGCATCTTCTACGGTCAGCGTGAAGTCGCTGTTGCCTGCTCCGAGAACAGTCAACATCGGCATAAAGGATGAAATGTCAAATGTGAGCTCTTTTTTACCCTCAACATCCGATCCGGTCGGGAATCCAAGATTACCTAATGGCCCTGCAAAATCACCAGGATTAACCAAGTCCATGTGCGTTGACAGTCCAAGGCTAGCCAACTCTTCGGCAGTCAATGTCGTACTGTTGATATCGACGGTGAAACCGGTAATGCCTGTCTGCGAGGTGACGGTAATTTTGACCTCAGGATCAGCGGTCGTATCACTCAATTTGGTAATCTTCCAGCGTGTGTTGAAATCATACGTTTTGGATCCGTCTTTGTTTGTCCAAATGATTTCCGGACCTTTTGTCTCAATATCACCGCCTTCCGATACCGTGATCTTCAAGTTGGTGTAAGAGGTGCGACCTTTGGTGTCGACCGCAATGAATTTCACAGTGTGTACCCCTTTATAATTAAAGAGTTTGGTCATGCCCGCATCTTTGAGAGTCGCTTTGACCAATCCGGTCGATCCCTGTTGGATTAGCAGATAGGAGTTTAAAGCGTCGTTTTGTGGCCAGATGGGGATGGTGTAATCTGTGTATCCTGCTGCGGATAAATCGTTCAGTAATGTGGTATTATCCGATGAAAACAGCAGCTTAACGGAACGCAAGGTAACGTCCGATTGAGGCGTGATAATGGCTTGTAAATTTTCATTCCATTTGCCCAAGTCTTCGTTGTACATGCTTTGGTTGATGGTATAACCCTGAGCAATGTCATGTCCTTCAAGGGTTACTACCGGAGAGTTGGCATCCGAAAGCTCTTCATCGGGAATTACCTCTTCTCCAAAGGCATACAAATTGGTGACATCAACATCGATCTTTTGATCGTACACCCAATTTTCCACAGTCATTTGGAACTGAATGTTGCCTTGAGAAGCGTTGGTGACGTGAATGGAGATTTTACGCCATTGTCCGGCTTTGCATCCCGTAATTTCACGGGTCCATTTTACAGGTACATACTCTGGTGCAACATCTCCCGATGCTTTATTATAGGCGCCTTTCAACTCTACGGTGATGGTATTGGTCGCTTCGACTGCTTTGAAATAACCATATTTTTCTCCATCGGCAGCAGCGCGATCATAAACCAGACTATTTTCTCCGACAGACAGAGTTACCGTTAAGGCCGGCAGCTGCTCTGTCGCTTGATCGTCCGGTAAGAACAGACTTTGTAAATCGGGGGTTAATGATACTGATGTGCGAATGTTCGCTAACGAGCATACCAAATCATTAACGGTTGTCTCAGTTGCTTTGATCACATTTTTCGTTACAGATCCTGCATAAACCGGCATATCCCAGTTGGCATAGTAATCTCCGGCCATGTAGCTGGCATAATCGGGAGATTCTGCAGAGATCTTGTATGTTCCCGGAGCTACAGGTATTTTTTGATTTTCCTCTTTCTTGAGATCGGCATAAGTGTAATTCATGGTCTCCGATGTCTTCGTGTTGAGGATGGTTACCTTGTAGTCGTCGCTGGCTTCTGCTGTAGGAGGATCCGTTTTAGTGGTCGTTGAATCAACAGCGGATTGTGTATTGTTGCTTCGAGTGAGATTGGTTGCTTCAGAACCGGAAGCCTCGGATTTTGTCGGGGAACTTTCGCCTGTCGTAGTGGAAATAATCTCATTGTCAGCAACAGTTACTGATAATCCAGAGGTGACGATATAACCTACTTCGTCATCCGTCCCAGGAGTGGTCGGAAAACCAGGGTCTTCATTTTTGCAACCTGACAAAAGTAATAGAAATGCCAGGCAGAATATGTGTAAAAACTCTTTCATCAGGAAGTCGTTTTTAAGTTGAGTTCTAATTAGGCTTCAGGATTTAGTTCGACATCGATTACCTCTACGGAAGTGGGGGTGTCATCGAAATCGATGGTAATATTGGCTTGTCCAGCCGAGCCTGCATCAACGACTATAGTGTGCCATGTGCGGGCTAGAGTGGTTCCGATTTCCGTTTTCGGGAAGGTGACCTCGGCTCCGTTGGTTTTGACAGCGGTGCCACTCATGTATAGTGTTGAATTGGGCTTGACAAAAATGGGAACAGGATCAGTTACAGAGGTAATGGTATGACCACTTTGGTAACCAGAACTTGTTGTGATCTGAATCTGACAAGAGGTGTAATATTTTTTGAACCACTCTGAAAATTCGAGAGTATACAAGGAGTTGGCAAGCGCGTGTGTTACCGGTTGCGTAACGGTTTGACGAGCAGCTACGGTGCATGTAGTCTTGCCTTCAAAATAAGCAGCTTGAGGTCCTTCCGCTTCGGGATCTCCGTAAGTGAAGTGGGCTGTATAGTCATCAGGATCAAGCAAGGGTTGATCGTATGTAGCCATGTTTTCGTAGTGATACTCTGTTGCCGTGCTTGTGCCGGTCAAATGAAGCTTCATTTGATTCGCATCAGGCAGGCAAGAGGCAGGCAATTCACGAGTCGCTTGATCAGCCTTGGTGTTTCCGTCCTGAATCGTGGTGACTTGTGCTGATATGTTGCAGTCGAAACGAATTGACCCCTTTTCCGCATCGGTCGGACCGGGAACGGTCGATTTCGAGCAGCCTGTCAACAACAGTAGCAGACAACCGAGAGGTAAAAATTGTTTCATGTGGTTTTATAGTTTGGTTGATAATTTATAGTTTCATTATTGGGCAATGGAAACACGGATATTGTCGAGATAGAGATGACATGTACTGTTATTGGGTCCGTTTGAGTGGTCACATACTGTACGCCAGGTTAAACGGGTGTTGCGATCGCAATTTTCGAAAATATACGAGTAATCTTTGTGTGGAAGATCGGTCCACGATGCATTTGTCTCTTTTATGTAAAATTCGGAGACAAATGTACCGTCGGTATCCCCACTAGCAAAGATTTTCGGGTCTTTGACATAACCTAAGTGGCAGGTCTGTCCTGCATTGGCGGATCCTAAACCACTCTCTTCACGGTTCATCCCATAATCAAAAAGTACTTTGACTTTAACAGAAGCCCCCTCTTTGAGGTTGACCATAGGTTCAGAATCGAGCCGAGCATCGTAATCAACAAAAAACTCTCGATGGCACGATACGCGGACTGACGTTCCTGTATATCCTCCAATACGTCCGCCTGTCCATGCGGGATTGTCAGGGAATGAACCCGATTTGGATCCAGCATTAGCCGAACTGTGTTCATCATTGATGTGGAATTCAGTAGTAATCCAACTAAAATCAGAATAAAATAAGTATGGTACGGTTAGGTCGGTGGAGGTACGTCCTTCAGGTTCGACCGTGACAGCTGTATGTTGTGAAACGAGTACATTAGGAGTGTCATATGTGATAGTTACTCCTCCACGGGACAGTAGATCTCCTACCGCTACTCCGTCAACTTCATTGTAAAAAGCCAATGAGTATTTGTTCTCAGAATTGATTGCAAAGGTCTGTGTAGCTGTCCCATTCCGGAAAGTAGCACCCTCGGGTGCCGTGACTGTAAACGATTGTGGCTCTTCGCCCAAATTGTTGCCGACAATCGAAAAATCGATCCAACTAACCGGCAATTCTTGAGGAATGGTCATATTGACCGGCGTAATTTTACCCGCTTCCAGTGTCTTGTTGAGTTCAATGCTTAGCGATTGGGATTGGTATCCGTTTTCGTTATAAGCAGTGAAACGTACTGTGCCGTTCACGGTACCGGGACAGAGAAACAACCAAACATAATTGCCGTTCACATCATCTTCTTCCGACTCTGTGAGCGGTTTTGACAATACGGCTGTAACCGTATTGCTTCCCTCAGTGAGGGTCGGAGTTGCTGTGGGATCGGTCAGGTCCATTGTCATCTTCCCGACTACAGGTGAGGGAAATTCGACGCGCAGTTTGCGGATCGGGCTGCCCCATTGGTTGCGGCCTGTCGGCACTTGGATGCGCATCACGTGACATTGATGAATGAACTTCATGGTCAACGTGTTGTCTCCGTCCAAATTGGGCTGTGAAGAGAGCGGAGTAGCCAACATAAAATCGAGATTGCCGGTATATTCCGCGTGTAAATCTGGAGGGCAATATGTGCCGGGTTGTTCGGCTGGTAGATCGTACGTAATCTGAGTCCCATTAACTGAGGCAGGCTCGGGATAAGCCGCGAAGTAGTCGTAACTGCCTGAAGGTAGGGCCTCCATTTCGGTGCTGAATGTGGATACTGTACCACCAAATTCACAACATGTGCAGGGTTGGCCGCTATTGAGAGCGTCTGAACTTCCCGTTTTACGCCAATAAAGCTCTATGGTGTCGCGCTCAGACCAATATGTATGATCGAGATTTTCTCCTCCGATAGCTGTGCGGGTTGTTGGACTTGATGAAGGATCTGAACCCGGTTGAATTGCTTTCAGATAAACGGTAATTTGCCGATCGGGATGTGGTGTATTCTCTTTGGAGGAGCATCCTACAAAGAGTGAAATCACCAAAGAGATTATATTGAAACGATTTGTCGTAAAAAGTTTTTCATTGTCTGTTGAGCTGGACGGCTAATGCAATGTTTGATGCATCAGTTTATTGCAGCTGCCGAAGATTTACTTATACCGTAATAATGCGGCGGCAAATATCGTTAAAATTTCTATATCATTTTATATAACAAGGATGCCTCTGAAAAGTTACAGAAATATGGAAATTATTTTATTTTTTTCGTGTCTGTGATAAAACCAGTATAAAATAAAGTCACAAATTCATCGTTTATTTTCTTTATCTAAATCTAAGAGAGGCTGCATCGATTAATATTTGTTAGGGAAAATATATTTGTTGGGGCGATACAGATTTTGTATGGTGTAAAAAGGAGGTTTATTTATTTTCTAATCGGATGGAGGTCTCGGTGTAATACGATAATAGAGGATGTAAAGAAAATCGATCAGTAGTGCAGAGGCCTGATATAACCCGATACCAAAAGGATCCCGGACGTATTAGATGCAGGTCGAGAAGGGTATGGCGTAACCTTACTGTGTGCAATGTTGAGGATTTTTTTTTACATTTGTAAGATAAGTCATTGCCTTGCAATGAGACGATGTCTGATCAAGAATAGAGCATATTGCCGTTTGATTGATCAAATTAAGTTAGTTTTCTGTGGCTTGGGGCTGTTCGTGTTGACACAGCGTTGTGTCCACAGGTGAAATTGTAAATCGAAGTCGAATAATTCACAATACAATGAGTACTAAACAGAAACGCTTTTTCCTTCCTGAGAGTGAAATCCCGACTCAATGGTATAACATTCAGGCAGATATGGTGAATAAACCGATGCCTCCATTGAACCCTGCAACACGTCAACCGCTCAAACCGGAAGATTTGTTCCCGATTTTTGCCCAAGAACTTTCTCGTCAGGAGCTGAATCAAACCGATGCATGGATTGATATTCCGGAACCTGTCCGCGAACAGTATAAAAATTATCGAGTGACTCCGTTGGTACGTGCGTATGAACTGGAAAAGGCACTCGGAACACCAGCTCACATCTATTTTAAAAACGAGAGTGTGAGTCCGGTCGGTTCACACAAGCTCAACTCTGCGCTTGCCCAGGCATATTATTGTAAAAAAGAGGGAATTACCAATATTACCACAGAGACAGGAGCGGGCCAGTGGGGCGCTGCTCTTTCCTATGCAGCTAAAGCATTCGGACTGGAGTTGGCGGTTTATATGGTAAAGATCAGCTATGAGCAGAAACCGTATCGCCGTTCGATTATGCAGACGTTCGGTGCCCAGGTGACCGCATCTCCGTCGATGTCTACCAAAGCGGGACGTAAGATCATTACCGAATGCCCGAATCATCAAGGTTCATTGGGTACGGCGATTTCTGAAGCGATCGAGTTGGCGATGAACACCCCGAACTGCAAATATACTCTTGGTTCCGTATTGAGTCATGTAACCTTACATCAGACGGTAATCGGTCTTGAAGCCGAAAAACAGATGGCAATGGCCGGTGAGTATCCGGATATTGTAATCGGATGTTTCGGTGGTGGATCGAACTTTGGCGGTATCTCTTTCCCATTTATGCGTCACAACATTCATGGCGGTAAAAAAACGCGCTTTATCGCAGCGGAACCGGCTTCATGTCCGAAGTTGACGCGCGGTAAATTCCGTTATGATTTTGGCGATGAGGCCGGTTATACGCCTTTGTTGCCGATGTTCACCCTCGGTCACAATTTTGCTCCGGCCAATATTCATGCCGGTGGATTGCGCTATCATGGAGCCGGTGTGATTGTGTCGCAACTGCTGAAAGATAAAATGATGGAGGCTGTCGATATTGATCAGTTGGAGAGTTTCGATGCCGGAACGCTGTTTGCTCGGACTGAGGGTATTATCCCTGCCCCGGAGTCTTGCCATGCGATTGCAGCTGCCATTAGAGAAGCCAACAAATGTAAAGAGTCAGGCGAGGAGAAGGTTATTCTCTTCAACCTCTCGGGACACGGGTTGATTGATATGGCCGCTTATGACAAATATTTTGCTGGAGACTTGCAGAATTATACGCTTTCGGATGCCGAAATCTACAAGAATCTGGCGGAGTTAGATTAATTCGTCTATGATTCAGGTCGGACACAAATGATGAGTAGTCAGATGTCGGTCATTGTTTGGTAGTCCTGAACTTGTAGTGATATGTTAAGGCCGTTTATCTCATAGTGAGGTAAACGGCCTTTTGGTTGCAGCCAGTTCTTGTTTTATGGTAAAAGTTGCTACTCTCTATATCTTAATATTGTGTAACGAGAAGGCCTATTGTGTTAAATGTAAAATGTTGCAGTAGATGATTTTGTAAAAGAGAAAAATGGTCTTTTCTAAAAGTAAAATTTTATATAACTTTGTATAGGGGCGCGTTTAATGGAGACAGTCAATGTGATACGCGTTGGGTTGTCAGGCCGTAGATGCTGACGGACCTGTCAGACATGATATGCAATCTCTCCCAAAGTGTTCTGTTGATAAGCCTGTTTTTGGGGAGAAGAGTGCACATGATACGTAATAATTGTAATGAACCTGAAATAACTGTAATATAACTGAACAGCTAACCTTAATTATGGACAGAAGAGAATTTTTGAAAAAATCCGTGTTGATGACCGCTGGTGCCGTGGTCGGAAGCCGGCTGTTGGCCGAGGGTACTTTCAGTAAGACTCCGCACAAGATCATCGGTCTGCAACTCTATTCGTTGCGCGATGCCATGCAGAAAAATGTGCCGGCAACGCTGAAAAAAACGGCTAAAATGGGGTATCAGACCCTGGAGACAGCTGGTTATGATGCCGGGAAACTTTATGGATATTCTCCAGTAGAGTTCCGCAAAATGTGTGAAGATCTCGGCATGCAGGTCATGGGGGCACATGTCGGTCGTAAATATACGAAAGAGACTGATGCCGAAGTGATGGAGTGGTGGAAAGAGGCTCTGGATGCACAGGCTGAAGCCGGATGTTCGTATGTGGTTCAACCGTGGTTTGAACTCGGCAATACACTCGATGATATCAAACTTTATTGTGACTATTTTAACCGTGTAGGAGCTGAAGCCAAAAAACGTGGAATGCGTTTTGGCTTTCACAACCACAATAAGGAGTTTGAAAAACGTGAAGGCGAGGTGATCTATGACTATCTGATCGCCAATACCGATCCGACAAACGTGATGTTCGAACTGGATGTTTACTGGGCACAGAAAGGTGGCGTTAATCCGGTCGATTACATTCAAAAGTATGGTGGACGTATCCCTTTGCTGCACATTAAGGATGAGGAGGCGATAGGCGAAAGCGGTACCATGGATTTCCAATCCATCTTTGAGGCTGCGTATAATAGCGGTATGGAGTCCTATTTTGTGGAAGTAGAGCGCTATGGCCGTACTCCGGAAAAAGATGTGGCTGCCAGCTATGAATTCCTTGCTGCGGCTCCGTATGTGAAATAGCTGGTACAGAGTTGGGGCTATATTCATGCTGCGTATTTTTTAACAGAGAGGATGGAGTTTCTGTTGCGGGGAATGCTACAACCCCAAAAAACAAACAATTCAAATTGCAAAAACCTAAAAATCAATAAAACCTAACCTGAATTATGGCAAATAAAATTTCAAGACGTGATTTTTTGCGCAAAAGCGGAATCGGATTGGCTGCTATGACAGTTGTTCCTAACGTTGTGCTCGGAAAGTCACATGGACATACAGCCCCTTCGGATAAACTTAATATTGCCGGCGTCGGTGTCGGCGGCCGCGGAGCAGGGGTGCTTAAAAGTCTCGAGAGCCAAAATATCGTTGCACTGTGTGATACCGATTGGAAGTATGCAAAAAATACCTTCGATCGCTATCCGGGAGCTCGCCGTTTCTGGGATTATCGCACAATGTTTGATCAGATGGGCAACTCGATCGATGCTGTGATGGTCGCAACGGCCGACCATACGCACTGCTTGATCGCATCGGAAGCCATTATGATGGGTAAACATGTCTATTGTGAAAAGCCGTTGACTCACAGTGTGTACGAATCTCGTTTGCTGACCAAGTTGGCTGAAAAATATGATGTGGCTACGCAGATGGGTAACCAGGGAGCGTCTGGAGACGGTGTGCGCAAGGTGTGTGACTGGATCTGGAATGGAGAGATCGGTGAGGTGACTCGTGTAGATTGCTTCACGGACCGTCCTATTTGGCCTCAGGGGTTGATGCGCCCCGAACAGGTGGACCCGATCCCCAATACCTTGAACTGGGATCTGTTTATCGGCCCGGCAAAGATGCGTCCATATAACCATATTTACCAGCCGTGGAACTGGCGTGGTTGGTGGGACTTCGGTACCGGTGCACTCGGAGATATGGCTTGCCATATTATGCATCCGATTTTCAAAGGTCTGAAACTCGGTTATCCGATCCATGCTTCGGGTAGCTCTACGTCGCTGCTGACCGATTGCGCCCCGAACGCTCAGATTGTGAAATATGTCTTCCCGGAACGAGGTAAGATCGGTAAGATTAATCTGCCCGAAGTGACGGTAACCTGGTATGATGGAGGTCTGCGTCCTGAGATCCCGGCGGGTGTCCCTGCAGGCAAAGAGCTCAATAATGGAGGGGGCGGCGCTATCTTCTATGGAACAAAAGATATTCTGATCTGTGGTTGCTACGGCCGTGATCCGTGGTTGGTATCTGGACGTGTGCCGAATGCTCCGGAGATGACCCGCAAGATTGAAAATGCTGAACACGGTCACTATATGGATTGGGTACGTGCCTGCAAGGAGGATAAAGCCAATCGTGTCAAATGTGCGTCAGACTTCAGCGAAGCAGGTCCTTTCAATGAAATTGTTGTAATGGGCGTGTTGGCAGTGAGACTGCAAGGGTTGAACCGTGTGCTTGATTGGGATGGCGAGAATATGTGCTTTACGAATATCGGCCCGGATGAGACGTTGAAGATCATGGTTGAGGATGGCTTCTCCATTAAAGATGGTCACCCGACTTTCAACAAACGCTTTGCCGATCCGATCAATGCACTGCAGTTCGCCCAGGAGATGATCAAGCATAACTATCGCGAAGGCTGGAATTTGGTTGATATGCCTAAGTAATACATAACGGGTACATGCCGGATAATGTATTAGATCCGATTTTGATCGGAGGTTAACCTTCCGATCAAAAAATGGCACAAATCGTTCGGACTGTATTTTTTAACAGACTATACTGGAACAATTAATCTGAATAACAACAATGATGAAAACATTTCTTTCTGTAAGTAGCGTATTGGCTATGGCTGCAATGATTACCTCTTGCGGCAACAGTGGTGCAAAAAAAGCTGCTGCCGACAGCACGGCTATGGCTGTGGATTCAAACGTAGTGGTGCTCTTCGATGGTACCAGCCTCGAGGGTTGGCGTGGTTACAATAAAGATACCGTACCGGGAGCATGGGTCATTGAGGATGGATGTATCAAAATCAATGGATCAGGTGCTGGTGAAGCAGGTGCCCGCAATGGTGGTGATCTGATTTATGCTGCTGAAAAATTCGGAAACTTCGAGCTCTCATTCGAGTGGAAGGTGGACAAAGGCAGTAATAGTGGTGTCTTCTATATGATTCAGGAGGTTCCTGAAACTCCGACTTACTATTCTGCTCCTGAATACCAGATTCTGGATAATGAAAACCATCCTGATGCCAAACTGGGTGTGGATGGCAACCGTACTTCGGCTTCGCTGTATGATATGATCCCGGCAAAACCGCAGAACGCAAAACCGTACGGTGAGTGGAATACCGGTAAAATTATGGTTTATAAAGGTACCGTTGTTCACTATCAGAATGGTGAGAATGTATTGGAATATCACCTTTGGACTCCCGAGTGGCAGGCTATGCTCGATAAGAGTAAATTCAGCAAGGATAAAAATGCCAAGGCATACGAGTTGCTGACCAACTGCGGCGGCGAGCAAAAAGAGGGATATATCGGTCTGCAGGATCACGGTGATAACGTGTGGTATCGCAACATCACAGTTAAAAAGCTCGACTAATTACAGTCGGAACCGTTATACGTTTTGTGTACAGAGGGATCGGGTGACCGATCCCTCTGTTGTTTTGTTCGGCGGTGTGCAGGTGGCTTAAAATCATCCGTTGGGCAGAATGAGATGCTCTATCAGATTGGGTGTAGTGTGTGATTATGTGGTGTGTCTGAATGTGTGGCCAATCTTAAATCTTATTCCAGTTTTTCTGTGCTTTTCTTGAGGAAGAATAGCTTGTGATTGCGGTGATTCAGTGCGGTATCGGCATTTGAAAAGGGTGATAGGGTGTCGTCGGAAAAAAACAGGTGCCGGTGGTTACGACTGCCTGCTGGCCCCTAATAAAAGTATGGCTGAATAAGAAATGGTTAAGATGGAGGAATGTGAAAAGCCCTGTTTGCATCTGAATGTGGAATTGTGTATCTTTGTTAGACGTTCCTGTGAAGGGTGTCTGATCGCTGAAGCGGCCGTTTTATTGTGAATGAAATGTGTTGTAAAAGAGGATCAGACAGTCGATAGCAAAACGGTAACACACAAATTCAATAAACCGAACAAAATGAAAAAGACCATGAAATTGACGCTGAAGCTGGCTGCGCTTGCTTTGGTGGCTGCTTACGGCATCTCTTGCTGTGGCAATGCGAAGAAGGCCTGCGGAACCGCCTGCGGCGAAAATTGTGTATGCGGTGATAGCTGCGCATGTGCAGCTCCTTGTGCAGTGGACAGTGCTAAACTGGCCCTGCAGGTATATGACGCTTCTAAACCAATCAATCTGCAAGATTTGAATCTGTTCTTGGAATATGACAAGACAGATACGATCAAAGTAAGTGAAACGGTTACCCGTAAATTTATCTACCTGAACGATCTGATGACCGTGATCGTAGATTTCAACAACGGCCCTATGGCTGAACCTGATCCTTTCCACTCTCATCCTGCAGAGCAGGTTAGCTATGTGGCTATCGGTGAGTGCGACGTGTATATCGGCGACCAGCCAGTGAAACACCTCAAAACCGGTGATATCTTCGCTGTGCCGAGCAATGTGCCTCACACTGTGAAATCAACTACCAAACAGTTGCGTCTGGTGGATAGCTTTACGCCGATTCGCGAAGATTTTATTAGAAAATAATTACCCGTATTGGGCATTCCCAGGCGGGGATTCCGTCTCGCGGAATCTCCGCCGTTGCGTTTAAACGATTGGATAATTAACAGCTTTAAATGTTATACAGCTATGGAAAATTTCAAAGAAATGTTCTCGCTCGAGGGTAAAGTTGCCCTCGTGACCGGTGCATCTTATGGCATCGGATTCGCATTGGCTACCGCTTTCGCTCGTGCCGGCGCCAAAATCGCTTTCAACGATATCAAACCCGAGTTGGTAGAAAAAGGTCTGGCTGCATATAAGGAGTTGGGTATCGAAGCTAAAGGTTATGTAGCTGATGTAACCAACGAAGAGGCAGTCAACGAATTGGTTGCTAAAATCGAGAAAGATCTGGGTACAATCGATATCCTGGTTAACAATGCCGGTATCATCAAACGTATCCCGATGGTTGAAATGAGCGCTGCTGAATTCCGTCAGGTGATCGATGTCGATCTGAACGCTCCGTTCATCGTATCAAAAGCCGTTATCCCCGGAATGATCAAAAAGGGTGCAGGTAAGATTATCAACATCTGCTCAATGATGAGCGAGCTGGGTCGTGAGACTGTATCTGCTTATGCTGCTGCCAAAGGTGGTCTGAAGATGCTGACCCGTAACATCGCTTCTGAGTACGGCGAATACAACATCCAGTGCAACGGTATCGGCCCGGGTTATATCGCTACTCCGCAGACTGCTCCGCTGCGTGAGCGTCAGGCTGATGGCTCTCGTCACCCGTTCGATGCGTTCATCGTTGCCAAAACTCCGGCTGCCCGTTGGGGTACTCCTGAGGATTTGATGGGTCCGGCTCTCTTCCTGGCCAGCAAGGCTTCGGATTTCGTGAACGGTCACGTATTGTATGTTGATGGCGGTATTCTTGCCTACATCGGCAAACAGCCCAAATAATCAGATTTACGCTTAACGACGACAGATTATGAAACGTCTCGTAGTCATCATGGCTGCACTGTTGGCCGCCTGTTCAGGCGGCCGGCAGGTAACCGTGAAGGTCGAAAATGGTCTCTCCATTCCGCGCGAAAACGAAACCGTTGAGGTGGCATGGGACTCTTTGCAGAGTAGAATCAACGGATTGACCGCTGATAACGTTGTTGTGATCAATTCGCAAGGTGATCAGATCCCTTCCCAGGTGATCTATGCCGGCGATACGATTCCTCAGACTCTGATCTTTCAGACAACCGTAGGTGCCGATAGTACCTGCCAGGTTACGGTGACGACCGGTGTGCGCAATGCGTACAAAACGCGCGTCTTTGGCCGTTTTGTGCCAGAACGTTTGGATGATTACGCCTGGGAAAACAACTGTGCGGCATTCCGCCTTTATGGACCTGCTCTGGCGGCCTCCATGGTGAGCAGCGGGATTGACTATTGGGCTAAATCTACTCCCAATCTGGTGATTGATGACTGGTATGAAAAGAATATCAGCGGTAAAATCAATTACCATATCGATCTGGGTGAGGGATGCGACTGTTATGATGTCGGACCAACGCTCGGTATGGGCGCTTCGGCCCCCTATGTTGACGGAAAACTCTGGTTTAGCAGCAATTTTGTGAAAGCCGAGACACTGGATAATGGACCGATCCGTACCACTGCTAAGATTACCTATGCGCCGTTCGATGTGAATGGTCGGCAAATCTCTTTAGTCAAGATCGTTTCATTGGATGCCTACTCGCATTTCAACCGCATGACCGATCTGTATGCCGGTGAAGGGGATACCCTTTCGGTTGCAGCCGGTATGGTCATGCACCAAGGAGCTCAACTCTTCCCCGGCGAAGGAACCTTTGCCCTGTATGAACCGGCATCGTTCTCTCCGAGCGGTAATGACGGACCATTGGGTGGCGGTGTGGTGCTGCCGGGCGGCAAGGCGATGCAGATCGATAATGAGGCGGTCTGTGTTGCTACTGCACAAATCGGAAAACCGTTTGTCTATTATTCGGGTGCCGGTACCAGTAAACAGGGTATTACGGCTGAACAATGGGCCCAAATGGTGTCTGACGAGTATCAGCGTGTGACCAATCCCTTGAAGGTGTCAATCGAGTAGAGAAGAGCCGTTTCATTGTTTTTCGTCGAAAATAAGGTCCCACTTAGGGATCGTAAATAATAAAAGGGAGGATACTTGAAAAAGTATCCTCCCTTTTTATGTGTCGTAGAAGTTGTGTGGTCTGGATGGAATTGTCTGTGATGATGCCGGGTTGTATGAACCTTTGTTGTGAAGAGTGGCACCTGACTCACCGTAATATTTCTCTGATAGTTGGTTTTATCTGCCTGTCCTGATCAAGATGCTATCGATTCATAAACCGGGCCTGGTGAACAAGTTGAGAATAAGAATGGTAGCATTTATTAATGCCAATTCTCAAGTTCAGAGGCGGGGGTAAGGAATGTATCTCCTTTTATTTTAAACCGTGATTCCAGCCCTCGCCAAATGAACATGGGCAGGAGTCTGTTCAGGGTGAGCCAATCAGTAATGTCCGGTGTTAATGTACCTCATCAAAAGGACGGATCAACGTATAGTATTTCGCCAGCAGGTGATCGGTCTCCCAGTAGGGGATGAATCCCTGAATCATGTAATCGATGTATTGCAATGAACTTTGCGCTACACGTACAGGGAAGGTGGTGCGGGCACTATTCGGTATCTCGATCCGGTAACCGTTGCCGATAGGTGTCAGTGTTACACCTTGGGCCAATTCTCCTAATTTTGTGAGCGCCGCCTGCAATGAGTGGTTGAATTGAGCAGAGTCAATACCCTGCGTCGGCTCTACATAGAGTTGGGGATAGTTGGTCGGCTCTTCAACCAAGGTTAGAATTGCCTTTTCTCCACGTAACGTGAGTTTGCGATAGGGAAGACTGACAGTAGTTGGAATGCCTGCCGAGACCGTAGTGGATGGCTCAATAGCGGAATTTGTTTTTGCTGAGGCCAAAGCGTTCCCACTCGCCGCAGGAAGATAGTAACGAATATTAAGAGCTGTGTGTACTCCATTGAGTATGTAGGTCAGCTGTCCATTCCCTGGTAACCGAAGGGTGTCTCCGGTTAATTGAGAGGTGAGTTCTGATGGCAGTGAGGAGGTGGCGGTTGCTTTCAGATATTCCTGCTTGGAAATAGCAATAGGAGTACGCTGAGCCGAGATGAACCTGATCTGACGCTCATAATTGATCCGTTCTCGCCCCAATAAAGCCAGTTGAATCAGATCGATTTGCGGGACTGCCGCCAATAAAAAGGCGTAACGCATACCTAACGTATCGAACGGATAACTCCACGAATCATAAGTATCTGCAGAGGGCGCAGCATTGCTCTTGGACTGGATTGGAAGAAGTGGCAATACGTTTTCCGAACGTACGGACGGTTCATCGGCCGAGCCGCAAAGCTGAATGCCGTAAAATTCCGGCGTACGTGCCAGTGCCCGTTGCAACATCGAAGCAATCTCGTATCGTTCGGGAGTTAACTCTCCGATCAGTGTCTCCTGCTTGTCTGCCAGTTCGGTGGCCTGTCTCAATTTGTTAAAGTCTGCTGTATTGGCCGCTAACGGCGCGCTTGTCAAAGTGTTGAGTCCAGCTTCTGTGCATGGGAATAGGTATTGTGCAGCGGTTGCAGTGCGGCCCGATAGCAATACGATATTCCCTGGTTGTTTGGCCAGCAGCAGCTCGAGCGGTTTTCCCTCACTTTCGACTACCTCATTCCAGCTGGTGGCAGAGTCGGGGCGAGTATTAAATCGTTCGATGGAAGCTAAGTAGCTGTCGAGATATGCCCCTTCTGAAGCGAATACATGAACCGTACGATCAAAGATCGAATCCATGCGGTACTGTACCAAAGCTATTTGGTCATCTGCTGGAGCCAAAGCGATCAATTTTGCTGCGCCTGGTGTATCGGTAAAAGTTCCTTCTTGAGACAGACAACTGCAGAACAGGGTTGCCAACAATAGATATGGTACTCTTTTCATATCGGATACAATTTCGGACAAATAACGAATAAAGGATTAGGCACTTTAACCTAACAGCTGCTCATCTGGCGCAAATTCAATGGGATCGAATGTGTTGCGGTCATCCAGACGGAAACGCAAATAAGTGATGGGTACTCCCTGGGCCAAAAAACGTTTTTCGTATGTTGTTTTGATTGATAACAGCTCATCCGCAAAGCCGGTGCCGTAAATGTCTGTATTGGCAGCTTCTATAGGAAGCTGGTTGCCTTCCGCTACGGCACGGGTGTAGTCGTGCAGGTGGCGGCAGTCGCTTTTGAGATGAATCGTACCGCCAGGCCGTAAAAAGCGAGCATAACGTTCCAGAAAATCGGGAGCTGTCAAACGCTTTTTGATTCGACTTTTGCGTAGTTGCGGATCGGGGAAGGTGATCCAGATTTCATCCACCTCGCCCGGTCCGAAACAGGAGTCGATAAACTCAATGCGTGTGCGAAGAAAACCTACATTTCCCATCTGTTGTTCCGTTGCGGTTTTGGCTCCGCGCCACATTCGGGCTCCTTTGATATCTACACCGACGAAATTTTTGTCGGGGTAGCGCTCTGCAAGGGCGACAGTGTATTCTCCCCGGCCACATCCCAGTTCAAGTACGATGGGATTGGAGTTGTGAAAGAATTGGTTGCGCCATTCGCCTTTCAATTTGTAGTCGGTGCGAAATACCTCTTCGAATACGGGTTGTACCATGCAGCTGAATGTGAGATTCTCTGCAAAACGTCTCAATTTATCTTTGCCTCGGGCCATAGGTCGGAACTGAAAATGCTGATTATGCGGTTAATGTTATGAGTGTGGCTGGGCGTACCGAGAATATGAATCCATCTCCTTTTGTGAAACGAATCGTACGCGATGTTGTTATGTCTCATTGATTCGGCCGCTCGAACTCCCTTGAGCCTTTTATTGTTTTATACGGTTGCTGAAATGTTTTATTTTAATTACCGAAGTGTGCAATATAAGTGGTGTATTTTTTGTACTGTAAGTCGCCTTGTTTATTGGTGTGGGCAAAAATGAATTTCATAGAAATGGCACAAAATCAAAGAGGCTAAAGCATATCAACTATTCTGTCAAATGCCATTGTAAGTCGCTTTCTGGTTTCTGTGTACATGATCGCTACCTCCTTTTGTATCATCCTATCGGATCTCGATTCCTACAGCAGCAACACCTGTAATCCCCTCTTCTGTTTGTCTAGCTGCTTCATCAGGATCATCCGGTTGAGGCATGAGTGGAGTGAAGGTAAACAGATAACGTCCCGGTTGAGCCAGTACCATTTTTGTGCGCAGCAGCTCTTCACGGTCAAAATAAAGCCCTGATGCTGGAGACGTGTCAAATGTGCGGATGGATAGCGTGTCGTGCCATTTGTATCCTTTCGGTGTCGTAGTCGTTACAGCTACCCGTAATTGATCATAACCGAAATCCTGACGTAAACGGGCGATTACATAAAGCGAACGTTCTGTTGTGGTGTCCTGGTTCTCGAAAATCACCTCCGCTCCATCCTTCCATCCATTCGGATTAAGATCTGTTGTGTGAATTTCGTGCGGCGATATACAACAGGTGAACAGAATAAAAGATAGAACGATCCCCCTTCTAAATAGATGTTTCCAACTGTTGTCTCCTCTTTGTTTCCGTCTCATCTCTGCTAATGCAATCGTACAAAATGGTTCCGTTGCTTTGGGTGATCACTCTCTGTTGTGTGCTGTTGTCTTTTGCTGTCTGCGGAAACTGTTGACCTGCTTTGCAACCGGTCTGTTACATTGCTGGCTAAACATTGATCAGCGTTTTGTGCCGAGCAATTTTATTGATTTTCCTCTGCAACAGTTAACAGGCGTTGAAGTGGCGCAATCTCTTTATGCTGGTTAAGGACTCCTCTGTTGTGGAGGTATTTTACAATATCCGAATCAAGAGAGGCGATCCGTACGAGTATGCAAAAGAGCATGCGCAGACTCCTGGCTGTGTAAATTATCTGCTTCTGTTGCGATTGCGACGGCGTGGCATATCGTTACGCTGGGACTCCTCTTCCTCCGGACGATTAACTCGCTGGGGACGCGGTGCACGTTCTCGGAGTTGATCTCTGTTAGGATTGTTGTTTCCGTTATTATTCCCACCTGCTGTTTCGTTACGGTTACCTGTCGTATTTTCGCGCTCGTTTTGTGACCTTTGGTCCGGACGGTTCCCTCCTCGGCGACGATTGTTGCGAGAACGGTTGCCATCCCGACGAGGTGTGTTTTTCCCTGTCTCGTTGTTGGATGGAGTATCCGTTTCGGTAGTTGTAGTGGTCGGCTCTGCATTCCGTTTGTCGCGAATGTTTTCATTGCGTCCGTTCCGACTGTCGCTCTCCGAACGACTCCGATCGCGGCCTCCACGACGGCGTTTCTGTTTGTCAAAACGGGTCAGGCTATCTTCGCCCACACCATCCGAAAAGGTTGGCTCGTTATTTTTGGCAGACAGATCAATGTCGCTGAGTCGCTCGGGTTTGATCCCTTGACGGTTGAGGTGCAGGATCTCTTTAACGCGTTCGATGCTTAACGGCTGCATGCCTCCTACAGCGTGAGGATCACTGCTGAACCACATGGTGCGGTTGAGGATGTCTGTTTTCACTAAATAATACTCGCCGTCGAGTACCTGTAACGGTTCCCGAACCCGTGGAAAATCTTTGCGGGCATCGAGATAGGTGTCGAGTTCGTATATCAGGCAGCATTTGAGCTTACCGCACTGACCGGCCAATTTTTGCGGATTCAGTGAGATCTCCTGATGACGGGCTGCGTTGGTCGTAACCGACACAAAGCTTGAAATCCAGGATGCACAGCATAGCTCACGGCCACACGAGCCCAAACCACCGATGCGTCCGGCCTCCTGGCGTGCTCCGATCTGCTTCATTTCGATGCGAATGCGGAACTGCTCGGCAAAAATCTTGATCAGTTCACGGAAATCAACACGCTCATCGGCGATGTAGTAGAAGATCGCCTTGATCTTGTCTCCCTGGTATTCCACGTCGCCGATCTTCATGTTCAGTCCCAGTTCAGCTGCGATTTGCCGAGCCCGAATCATTGTCGAATGCTCCAGCGAAATGGCCTCCTGCCACTTTTCAATATCTCCAGGTTTGGCTTTGCGGTAGATCTTTTTGAATTCGCCGTTCTGAGGATTGAAGCCGACACGTTTCATCTGTTTGGCAACCAAATCGCCTGTTAGCGAAATGATACCGATGTCATGTCCCGGTGAGGCTTCAACAGCAACTATGTCACCCGTCTTGAGTGGCAGATTATTGACGTTCCGATAGAAGCTCTTTCGGGTGTTTTTAAAGCGGACTTCGTAAATGTCGTTCGGAAAAACGTCCGGCATCTCTTCGAGCCAATCGGTCGATCCGAGTTTGAAACAGCCGGGATGGACGTTGGCCGTTACCTCGTCCTCACAACGGCAAAATGAACATCCCCGTCCAACATCGAGTTTGCAGCGGCAATCCTCGTCGGTTGAAGGGGTGGTATGGTTGTCGTATTTTGAATTCATCTGTTTGCTGGTCAGCAGGATTTTTCCTGAAGTTATGATTTGATTAAAGTCTTGAAGCAGTCATCTTAATCCCTGAATATGGCGGGCTTTGTTTGGCAAATACAAGACGCTATGCAAAGATAATAAAAAAAAACGAGACAGTTGCGGATATGCTTAGCTCGCGGATAACTCTGTGTAAGCAGGTTGCGGATTGTGTGAAAAGGATCTGCTCGCTAAATGGGTATGTTAAGCAATGGCATTGTAAGCTGAAGCAGGTTTCATATTCTCCTTCAGCAGATCGTTCGTCAGATTTTCTTTGGATGATTTTATGGATTGTGGTGAATTTTAATGATCAAGAGCTCTTTGTCGGGTGTGAGGATCGCCAAAAAAAGTGTTAAATTTGAATAGAACTTAAAACGACCGACTATGAACGTTAACAAACTGTTGGATGCGCTGGCTATGCGTCATCCGGGAGAAAACGAATATCTGCAGGCTGTACGAGAAGTATTGCTTTCTGTTGAGGAGGTGTACAATCAATATCCCGAGTTCGAAGCCAATAAAATAGCTGAACGACTGGTTGAACCCGATCGTATTTTTACGTTTAAAGTTCCCTGGGTAGACGATCGGGGTGTGGTACAGGTGAATCTGGGATATCGAGTGCAGTTCAACAACGCGATCGGGCCATACAAAGGTGGATTGCGATTCCACCCGAGTGTGAATCTGAGTATTCTGAAATTTTTGGGATTTGAACAGATTTTCAAAAATGCGTTGACTTCACTGCCTATGGGTGGAGCTAAAGGCGGTTCCGATTTCAACCCAAAAGGAAAGTCCGATGCGGAGATCATGCGTTTTTGTCAAGCCTTTATGACTGAACTGTGGCGATATATCGGGCCGGAAACCGATGTGCCGGCCGGTGATATTGGAGTGGGCGGTCGTGAAATCGGATACCTGTATGGCATGTATCGCAAATTGGCCCGTGAAAATACAGGGGTACTTACTGGTAAAGGATTGACCTATGGCGGTTCGTTGGTGCGTTCCGAAGCGACCGGTTTCGGGGCAATCTACTTTGTAAAACAGATGTTGGCGAAGGCGGGCGATCAGCTTGCCGGTAAAGTGATCGCTATCTCCGGATTTGGCAATGTAGCTTGGGGAGCTGCCCTGAAAGCGCTTCAGGAGGGAGCCAAAGTGGTGACCATCTCCGGACCGGACGGTTATATTTATGATGAAGTCGGTCTTGATGAGGAGAAGATTGCCTATATGTTGGAACTGCGTGCATCCAATAATGATGTGGTGGCGCCCTTTGCCGATCGGTTCCTTGGCGCACGATTCATTGCAGGTCGCAAACCCTGGGAGGTGAAGGTCGATATTGCGATGCCGTGTGCAACACAAAACGAACTCGATGGCGAGGATGCTGCACAGTTGTTGGCCAATGGCGTCCAGTATGTGGCTGAGGTTTCCAATATGGGGTGTACTCCTGAAGCAATAGATGCATTTATCTCTCACCGTATTTTGTACGGTCCGGGTAAGGCTGTCAATGCCGGTGGTGTGGCTACCTCTGGGTTGGAGATGGCTCAGAATGCTATGAAGCTGAATTGGGGTGCAGCCGAAGTGGATGAAAAATTACACGAAATTATGGCTTCGATCCATACGGCATGCGTCCAGTACGGCACAGAGCCGGATGGCTATATCAATTACATGAAGGGTGCCAATATTGCCGGATTCATGAAGGTGGCTCGTAGTATGGTGGAACAGGGAGTTTTGTAAGGCGGCGAATACATGCTTATCATGTAGAGAATGCCTGCTCTCATGAAAGATTCTTGCGCGTGAGTCAGGCTTGATATAGTCTGCCCTAAATCAAGACAGTTTTTTAGATCAATATAAATCTGAATCAGTAAAAATGGTTAGCGAAAAGATCAAAGGATTGGTGGCTGCTACGGTGACCCCGATGAAAGCAAATGGGGAGGTGAATCTTCCGGCTCTGGATAGTTATGTGAAACATCTCGAGAAACAGGGGTTGGCTGGAGTTTTTGTTAACGGCACAACGGGTGAGGGATTGTTGATGACCTCTGAAGAGCGCAAAGCGGTTGCTGAGGCGTGGATGGCCTATAAAGATAAATTCAAAGTGATGATTCATGTGGGTGGAACCAGCTATGCAGCGGCAGTTGATCTGGCCCGTCATGCTGAACAGATCGGAGCAGATGCCATTTCGGCTATGGGACCCTGCTTTTTACCTCCGTATCGTGCAGAAGAACTGGTTGCGTTCAATAAAATTATTGCTGCGGCAGCGCCCAATACGCCATTTTATTATTATCACATTCCGGGAACGTCACATGTCAATGTCAATATGCTCGATTTCCTGAAATTGGGTGAAAAAGAGATTCCAACCCTGCGCGGTATCAAATACACTACTTACGATTCGATGACGATGCAGGAGTGTATTGCCTATCGAGATGGTTATTATGACATTCTGCATGGCCATGATGAGACCATCTTGACTGGGCTAATGCTTGGGGCAACGGGTGGTGTCGGAACCTCATACAGCGTGACCGGTGAGCTTTATAACAAGATGCTTAACACCTTCTGGGCCGGTGACGTGGCTGGAGCGGTGAAATTGCAGGAAGAGGCTGTCAAGTTTATCCGGGTGCTGATCAAATACGAAAACTCAGTGGTGGGCATCAAAGCTATTTTGCAGATTATGGGTGTTGATTGCGGCCCGGTTCGCTTGCCGATGCGCAATCTGACACCTGATCGTATGAAATCTCTTGAGGCAGACTTACGGGCGATCGGTTGGATTTAACGAATTGCCAGCTAACAGTTGTGCTTGCCGCATATCGAATTCAGCATAGCAATGTGGCTTGATGGGAGAGAACCGAGAGATCGTGGCGGAGTCTCGCTGTGGCCTTTGCAACTATAGGATGTTACGGCAGCATGAAAGTTGACATGCCTTCAGCTGAGGTGGAACTTTAGTGTGCTGTCCTGACGTTGGTGGAGCAATCATTCACTGCCTGTGCCCGTCCGGGCTGACTATATGAATAAAAACCTGAACGAATGAACCTTTTGACTTCAATCGCTTCTGCGGATGGGGCAATCGCTGGAGCTGCGACCGGTTTCCGACTGCTCGATTGGGTGGTCGTCGCTCTCTTCTTGCTCTGGATGCTGTGGATTGGATACCGGTCCGGACGTCGAAATCGTACTGCAGAAGACTATGTATTGGGTGGCCGAACCATGAATCCGGTTATGGTGGGAATATCGCTTTTCGCGACGCTGCTCAGTACATTAAGCTATCTGTCCTATCCAGGAGAGATGATCAAATATGGCCCTGTGGTTTTTATTGGATTGGCAGCCTTCCCGATTGCCTATTTCCTGGTTAGTCGACTGATGATCCCCCGTTACATGAAGATGAAGGTGACCAGCGCCTACGAGATTCTCGAAATCCGATTGGGACGTGGGGTGCGTACGTTGGCGACGATCTTTTTCTTGTCCCTGCGTTTCTTGTGGATGGCCACGATCATCTATGCGACGGTTGATGTCGCCCTGATTCCGGTGTTTGGTCTCGATCCAGGGTGGGTTCCCATAATTAGTGTGGTTTTAGCTGTAATTACTGTGATTTATACTACGATGGGAGGTCTGAAGGCGGTTGTATTGACCGATGTGATTCAGACGGTGGTGATGTTTGCCGGGGTGCTGCTTACGATTGGTATCATCGGAGGTAAAGTGGGTTCCGTCGGAGCCTTTTTTGAACCGCAGTTGTTTGAGCATTGGCCTCCGATCGAATGGGGGTTCGACCCCTCGAAACGCATGACGGTCGGCAATATTTTGTTGATGACTCTGGTTTGGCAGGTCTGTACGGCCGGATCGGATCAGATGGCTATTCAACGTTATCTCTCTACTCCCGATGTGGCTACGGCAAAACGGTCGTATCGGATTTCGTTGGTTACCTCCTGCACCATTCAACTGCTGTTGGCGGTAGTGGGGTTGGTGGTGATGACCTATTTCCTGCGTTATCCGCAAATGCTGGCTCCTGGGACTACGGTTGCCGGTGATGCAGACACCCTGTTCCCTCGGTTTATCCTGATCGGGTTGCCTGCCGGAATTACCGGATTGATCGCTGCCGGAATCATGTCGGCTGCTATGTCGAGCCTTTCGTCAGGGCTGAACTCTTCGGCAACGGTGATTTACGAGGATATTATTAACCGGAACCGCAAGGAGAGCAACACTTCGTTGAAAAGTTTGCGCCACATCAAACTAATTGCCGTAACGCTTGGAGTTGTTGTAGCGCTGTCGAGCTTTTTAGTTGCCTATGTAAGTGGTAATCTGCTCGATGTGGTGATAAAGGTGGTCAATTTGGTGGTAGCTCCGCTGTTTGTGCTCTTTTTTATGGCTCTGTTTGTGCCGTGGGCCACTTCACGCGGGACGGTTGCAGGTGGACTGTTCTCCATGCTGGTGGCTGTGCTGATTGCTTTTGCCGAGATTTTCGGCATCACGGCTTTGTGGATTATGCCGGTTGCTTTGGTGTCTGGAGTCGTAGCCAGTATGCTGTTCAGTTGGTTCGACCGGTGGCTGATTAGGCGTGGATTTCTTGAGGAGAAAAGTGACCGACAAAATAAGTAGAAGGGCTTTGTGAGAGCCCTTGTCGGATTTTTGTTGATTGTTTGCGGTGCGTATGACTCTGATCTTGATCTTTGCCTTGGTTCCGATCCTGATCTTGACGCACGGTGCATACATAGTAAACGGGAGCAACTATCATTAAGATAGTTGCTCCCGTTTTGTTTATCCTTTGATTCTATTGCATATCCGCTGCTAACGGTTTGTGCAATGTGTTAATCTCAAATCGTGTAGGTAGGGCTTTTTAGAAGGGCAGATCATCAACCTCTTTGGAATCAGTAGGCTCCTCCGGTACAAAAGCGTCTAACGGAGGTAGCGCATCTGGTGCTGGAGCTGCAGCGGCGGGAGCTTTGCGGGTCATACGCCATGCACGAACGTCAGTATACCAGCGCCCATTGAATTCGCGAGACTCGACATTGGCAGAGATGTTGACCACTTCACCCGGACGCAAAGTTCCGGCTTCAGCAGCCTTATCACCCCAAAAACCAACACAGATTTTACGATTAAATTCACCCGGTTGTTCGAAAATGACCTCTTGCTTGATCCATTCACCGCGTGCATTTGTACCCTTAACAACCGGCAATACGGTCAATACAGTTCCTTCAAAATCCATCGTCTAAGCCTCCTCTTCGATGATGTCAACTTTGAGGATCAAGTCTCCCTGACGAATATCGTCGATCACATCCAATCCGTCTACAACGCGACCGAAACAGGTGTGTACACCATCCAGGTGTGCCGTGTTTTCACGGTTGCAGCAGATGAAGAATTGTGAGCCACCAGTGTCTTTCCCGCGATGAGCCATCGAAAGCACGCCACGGTCATGGTATTGTTTCCCTCCCGAAGTCTCGCATTTGATGGTGTAGCCTGGGCCACCTGCACCGGTTCCCAGCGGACATCCTCCCTGGATCACGAAACCCGGAATAACCCGGTGAAAAGTCAACCCGTCATAAAATCCGCTTTTCGCAAGTTTAACAAAGTTGACTACAGTGCCCGGAGTCTCTTGATCGTAAAATTCGACGAACATGTCGCCTTTCTCAGTGTGAATAATACCTTTGGTCATAGTATCTGTTCTATATTAGTTTGTTTCGTTGTTTGCTGACTTAATGGGTCGGAGGTTTTAGCAATTACAATTGGCACCGGCTGTCATTGCGTTGGCGATCGCTAAAATTGCTAAATTGGAGTTTAAAGATAGACTTTTTTTGCATTTTGCCCAACCTACCCATGCAAAACAGATCAAAGAACCGGTTGTGTCCGAGCACCCCAATCAGCTGGAGGTGAAAATTCTCAATCGGCTCCAGTTGGGACATAAGTTTCCCTGTAACAGTTGTGGATTTTACTTTGTAAAGCTGTTACTGTGAAAAATGTACTCGAGTTGTGTGATGTCGGGGGTTAGATCACGTTGAGCTGGTCGAGGAATAACAGGACAATCACAACCGGCGCAACAAATCGGACAATGACACGATAGTAAGGGTAGATGGAAGATCCATAACGTCCACGTGATGTCACCTCATCTTGCAAAGTTTTGTTGCGCATGAACCATCCGGCAAACAGTACCGAGAGCAGGCCGCCCAAGGGCAACATGTAGAGGGAGGTGAGGTTGTTGAACAGATCAAAAATATTCATGCCCAGAACCCGCAACGATGAGTCGGGCAGTTGGGACCAGAGACAAAGTGAACTGAGGGCGGCAACCACTACGACTGCGATCAGTGTGGCAGTGCGGCGACGCAGATGCATCTCTTCACTGATATAGAGTGTGGCCACCTCCAGCAAGGATACCGATGATGAGATCGATGCAGTAAAGAGCAGGAAGAAAAAGAGGATCCCCAGCACATATCCGCCAGCCATGTTGCCGAAAACGGTAGGCAGGGTGATGAAGACCAGTTCAGGACCTGAAGTGGGGTTAATGCCGTAAGAGAACACAGCAGGAAAGATCGCCAAACCGGCCAATATGGCTACGCAGGTGTCGGTAATGGCTATTGTAGTAGCCATTCTGAACATATTTTCATGCTTGGGAATGTATGAACCGTACGTGATCATCGTTCCCATGCCGAGACTCAGCGAAAAAAAGGCCTGCCCGAGAGCTTGCAGTACAACATGGCCATTAATCTTGCCGAAATCGGGTCGAAGCAGGAATGAGATTCCCTCTTTTGCCCCGTCAAGTGTCATTGAGTTGATAACCAATCCAATCAGTAACAAAATCATAAAGGGCATTACTACTTTCCCGAACTTTTCAATTCCTTTCTCAACGCCCCGCATGACAATAAAGGCAATGAAAGCAATGAAAAGGAAGGTCCAAAACATCGAACCGGTTCCTTGTGCAATGTAGTTGTCGAAATTGTAGCGAATTTGTTCGGAGTTTTGGTTGAGGAAGCCTCCGGTTATGGCAACCTTTAGAAAATGGAGCGCCCAGCCTGCAATGACGGCGTAAAACGACAAAATAATCGTCGAGGTGGCGATTCCAAGATAGCCGGCTCCATTCCAGTAACCACGTGGAGAGAGCCGACGAAAGGCTCGCAGCGCATTGGAACGGGTGTGACGACCGATGCTGAACTCTGTCAACATGATCGGAATACAGATCAATAGACTGAGCGTGATATAGACTAAAATAAATGCTGCGCCGCCATTTTCACCGGCGATATAGGGGAATCTCCAAATGTTGCCCAGCCCGACAACCGAGCCACCTACAACGGCTATGGCTCCGAATCGGCTTCCAAAGGAACTGCGTGGTTTCATCAGATTTTATTTTCAAAATGCCTGTTCCCTGATTATATGATAAAGTAGGGAATAGACTGGATTGTGTTGCCCAATAATAGTTGGGTGAGGCTTCATGCCGTTTTGACAGAACAAAGATAGTGAAAATGTTTATTGTTTGACAAAATGATAAAAACGCACAAGCAATACAGGAAATATAACGAGAATAAATGTGGAGATTTGTAATTAAACAGTGTTGATAATTGCTAAATTGAAAGATGTATAATTGAATTGCTGATGATTTGTAAGTTGTTGCAGATGTAAATTTTTACTGTTACAAGAGCGTTAAATTTTTGGCGACTATGTGCTCTCCTGTGAGTGTAATTGCGCGACATCTTTTTGAAAGTAGATTGGTAGAGCAGGGTAGTGTTATGGCGATCCTTCAGGTAATTCTCTTTGGGCGAATCATTGCACACTTGAAAAGCGGAGCCGGAAATAAATCAGTTGTAAAGAGACTGTTAAGTAAACATAGCAGCACAAAAAAGCGACAAAGCAAAGTTTATATGTATGAGTTTAACCGTGTGTTATGCGATGCGACATCTGTGATATGGATTCATCAAAACTTTTATTGAGATAAGGGTATTAGTAGAATCAACCAATGTGAGCGATTGTGGGCACATGCCAAGGAGTCAGAGAGTAGGGGGGGATGGTAGGTCTTTGGTGTATGTGTATGGTTGCCCTGATGGTACGGCTTCTCTTCTCATTGATCGTTCCCAAACAAAAAGGGCATCCGAATGGGTGCCCTTCTAATACTCTGATCAAATTGTTGTTAACAGATTTGCGTCGATTGTATTATTTCAATTCTGCTTTGATGAGAATGGGATAGTGGTCCGAAGGATAGTGTTTCCCATCTGAATCTCGCAAAATTCCGTATTTAAGAACATCAACGCGATCATTAACAAATACGTAATCAATTTCGGTGTGGCCATCCAAAGTGTCTGGAATTGCCATGCTGCCTTGCCCAACGGGTACGCCATTGTAGCTGATTTGGTTGCCCAAATCGTAGGGTGGAGTTTGTGAAGCTTCACGCGAAGAGGTAAGATGCTCTCTCATCACTTTGATCGGATCGGCCTCCCATTCAGCGTTGAAATCACCCGAACAGAAAATCGGATAGTTGTTAGCCGCCTTTTCCTGAATTCGGTCGCAGATCAATAGGGCTCCGTTATGGCGAGCTGCCGGTCCCAAATGGTCAAGATGGGTGTTGAAATAAAAAAACTCTTTGTCGTTGTACCGATCGTTGAGTTTTACCCATGTGCAGATTCGATTATAGGCTGCATCCCAACCAATGGATACGGTGTCAGGACGTTCCGATAACCAAAAGGTTCCGCTATCGAGCAGAGCATAGCGCTCAGTACGGAAAAAAACAGGAGAATGCTCACCCTGTCCGTTGCCGTCACGTCCGGTTCCTACAGCCGTATATTCCGGTAGCGCCTTGCCCAAATCTGCCATCTGTTCGGGACGGACCTCCTGCATGCCAATAATATCGTAGTCGTGGAAACGGATCAAAGCCGCAATTTGTTCACAACGGGTCTTCCAAGGGAAAGCACCCGTGTCAATGACTCCACACCAGATATTGAAACTGCCTGCTGTCATGGGAACAGCGGGGCGCTCCTGTTTGCATCCTGTTGTACTGACAAACAACAGAACCAGCATCGAGAGGGCAATCAGTCGGCCATAAATAGTCCAAGAACGATTACTTTTTGATGTCATAGTAGCAGCGTTTGGGAGAATAGATTTTGCCCTCTTTGGCCAGTTGTTTGATCACTTTGCTGGCCTCCTCTTTGTCAATGCCGGCAGCTGCGGCGATATCGCCCGGACGCATAGCGCCTTTCTCAGCGAGTGCTTTCAAAATTTTCTCTTCCATAATTGTTGTCTTTTAAGTTAATTTGTTTGTTATTAGTGAATTGATGATTCATTACAAACAAATATCTGCTGATTCTTGTCTGTCTGTGAGTCGTATTGGTTACAAGACCAATCCGTCAGCGATTATTTGTGTTAAGCGAAGATAGCAAAAAAACAGTGTGAAACGCAAATCACCCAATGCGAAAGAGTCCCAAATGTGGATGATTGAGGCAGAGAAAAGAGTAGAAAAGACAACAAAACCATGGAGTGGGGCAGTTATCCTTCTTCTAAACAAAAAGGAAATATTGCTTGGTGCGTTTTTATATGTTGTGTGAGCGGTTCGAAGTAGCTGTGAAAAGCAATGAGGACTATGGTTTGTGGTAGGCAGAGCGTAAAATATCTGCCGAGGCCGGCCCTTCACAAAATAGCAGATCAATGATAGACAGGTTTGGGGCAAAAGGCAGACGATCCGAGAAAGTCTGATAGTATTGTGGGGCTGTGAAGGTAGGATCCGGACGACTGAGGCGTGGTTTGGGTGAAAAACAGGTGCGCAAATCGCAGACCTGCTCTTCATCAAGTTTATTCGCGTCTTTGGAGACTGGCATCGCGTTGCTACTGTGATTCATTTGAGTTGAACTCTCTGTTTTGGCACATGACCAATAATGGTCTGTAAATGCAATTTGGTCTGCAATCTTTCCTGATGGATCCAATAAACGTAACGTTACCTCTAACAAGGCGTTGTTTAATTCGACAAGTTTTTCGAATCGTTCAGTAAACAGCGGGGCAAACGCTCCTTCATAATGATCAAAATAGGGGGCTCCCCGGTAAGCAGAGACGATAGCTTGCCAATGTTGGTGCTGCCATCGTTTTGCATAATCGATGCGAATCTCTCGAGTAGGAGTGTTTATGCCTCCAGTGTGGTAAACAGGAACAGTCAATGACATGATTCCTCCTGCTGAAAGGATGTCGCAGCGGTTACGCCAGCTCTGCTTGAGGTAATGTTCATGCAGATCAATACAGGCGTGACCGCTTAAAAGTTTTGAGTAGTATTGTATGTTGCCGAGATAGGCTGTTGGCAGCAGAATCATCTTAGTGTGTATCGGATGGGGTTTCAGTAGAGTTGGCTGTTTTGTTTTGGGAATCGTTACCGAACAGATCGACCTCTCCGCGTTCAATTTTGCGGAACATCGTTGCTAGCTCCGCTACTACAGGCGAAATCAAGGACAATACGTCGTCAATGTATTTTTGACGAGCTGTGTCAGAATTGGCCGTAGCTTCGGAATTTGTTGTTGCGGTTTCCCCTTCAGTAGAACTACCCTTTGAGTGTTTTTTGCCGGCAGATTGAATCCGGAGCAGAACAACCGAATAAAGTGCCCGGAAAAATAACTCGACATCGCTGATGTCAGGGTGTTTTAGTTTTGCTTTCATCTTAGGCAGTTCCGGCGCTACATGGCTGTACAGACGGCGATACTCAGCCCCTACCGGCAAAACCAACAACTGTTTGTGTAGATTGTCGAGATCGGCAATTAAGTGCATGGTATGCTCAAGATGCCCCTGCTGCTCCTTGCCCTCTTCGCGTAGCAGGTTGACAATATCCATATACCATAAAAAAGTCTCTTGTTTTTGTGCTTCAGTCAATCCCGATGGCTGTACCAATTGAGAATAGATGGCTTCAGGACTGAATTGCAAAGCTCGCAGCAGATCTTCTAACTGCCATAAGTAGAGGATGTATTCGGCAATATTCTCTTTACGTGTTTTTTGTGCGGTGAACATGATATTGGTGTGCTTTAAAGATTCACGTGTAATCCTGAGGAAGCCACGGATTTACGTTAAGAATATACGTAATAACTTTTGTTGGAAACTGGTACTGCATTTATTGAATGTGCACCAGCCTCAAATATACTTAGTCCCGGAGACTAAGTACCGAAAAACAAAGATAGTTTTTTCTATTTGATTTTATAGAAAACAAAGGGAGATGCAGCAGCCCGCAACATGGACGAGAAATAGGATAACATTGTATAATATAGTCTCTAATTAAGGAAAAAAAATTGTAGGAGTAGTTGATAAAGGTTATTTTTGTACTTTTACATTATTAACCTCCACTACCACTCATTATGGAAATACTTTTTTTCATTATTGCAGCGTTCTTGTTGTCTGTTGGCACAGGGTGGGTCATCATACCGCGCATTGTCATGATATCGAAAAAGAAGAGGCTTTTCGATGAACTTAGTGCCCGTAAATCGCATACAGGTATGGTTCCTCGTTTGGGCGGCGCTTCGTTCTTTCCGACCTTCCTTTTTGCTTTTACTTTGACGATGGGCATGCGCTACATCTTTGGATACAATGTGGCTGATGACTATTTTATGGACTCATTGCGTGAGCTGATGTTCTTATTGGCCGGATCGACTGTGCTGTTTTGTGTGGGAATGGCAGATGATTTGACAGGAGTTGGTTATAAAGGTAAATTCTTGGCTCAAACATTGAGTGCGGTATTGATCTGCTGCTCTGGAGTTGAAATTACCAGCCTGGACGGATTGTTTGGTATTTACGAGATTCCGTATTGGGTGGGAATTATTCTGACTGCTCTGATTATCGTATTGTTGGCTAATGCGTACAATTTGATCGATGGTATTGATGGTCTCTGTTCAGGACTGTCGTTGCTGGCTTTGTTGACTTTTGGTCTCTGGTTTATTGTGCATGGAATTTATGTCTATGCAATGATGGCCATGGCTATGGCAGGTGTTGTCTTGGTATTTTTCTTTTATAATGTTCTGGGGAAGCGGTTAAAGGTATTTATGGGAGATACCGGCTCCCTCCTTTTAGGCTATTTGATTGCATTTTTGGGTCTCAAATTCTATAGTTTGAATGTATCAGGCGAATTTTTCCGGATTAATGCTGCTCCGGCAGTCTTTTTGGGAGTGGTGTCCATTCCTGTATTTGATGTAGTCCGGGTTTTTTGTGCTCGCATGGCTGCAGGACTCTCTCCGTTCTATCCAGATCGCAGGCATATTCATCATAAGCTTTTAAGAATTGGCTTAACACACTTGCAAAGTGCTATGGTTATTGTACTTTTGCAAGTTGGTTTTATTTTACTGAATTTTCTCCTTCGCAATGTTAGCATCAATTTGCTTTTGGCAATTAACATTGCGTTGGGTTTTGCTGTAAATTATCTGCTCAATGTGTTGGGTGGTCGATACGTGACTCCTCAAGTACAACAAAACGTCCCGGAACACGTTGATAAGAGAGATGAACAATAATACATTCGATATATTATGATTATGATGCACAAAATCCGTTCGATTCTTGCATTGGCTTTTCTAATTTTGTCTCCGAGTGTCACCTGGGGGCAGATTTCTCCTGAGATGATTCAAAAGGCTCGTCAGGCTGGAGCTACTGATGCTCAGATCCAGGCTGCATTAAGTGGTATGAATACTACTAATAATCAGTCAATTCAGCAAAATCGTACAGCGATTAGTGATACCGCTTCAGGACGCAAAGAATTGGATTCGGCGATGTTGGCTCAGGTCAATCCAGATGTTTTTCAACATCGTGATTCAATAACAGGACGACAGACAGAGTATGAGATCGTATGGGAAAATGATAAATTTGTTCGTCGTCCGATTCCTTTGGTATTCGGCCAGGAGATGTTCCAAAATAAAAATCTGACCTTTGCCCCTAATTACAACATGGCTACTCCTCCATCATATGTATTGGGTGCTGGAGATGAAATCGTCGTTGAAGTATGGGGCCCTTCAGAATTTGAAGTTAAACAACGAATCTCTCCAGATGGAACGATCAATATTCAAGGGATTGGATTGATTAGCCTGAATGGTTTGACCATGACTGAAGCTCAGAACAGAATTGCGAACAAAGTGAGCGGTGTTATGGGCGGTGCCAATGTTAAGGTGTCATTAGGCCAAATCCGAAGTATTAAAGTCAATATTGCTGGTGAAGTAATGGTTCCGGGAACCTATACATTACCTTCGTTGGCATCTGTTTTCAATGCAATCTATTCTGCAGGTGGTGTTAATCGGATCGGTTCTTTGCGCGCCATTAAGGTTTATCGCGATAGCAAAGAGATTGCTACGCTCGATGTGTATGATTATTTGATCAATGGCAAGTATGAAACCAATATCCGCCTGGAAGATAACGATATGATCATTGTTCAGCCTTATGACAGTTACGTAACGGTAACAGGTAAGGTGAAACGCCCTCGTATCTATGAAATGAAGAAAGATGAGACGCTTGGTGATCTTTTCAAATACGCAGGTGGATTTACAGGAGACGCTTATAATGACAATGTCAACGTGAAACGTAAAACTGGGCGCCAATATAGTATATTGACGGTTGACAATCCTGATTTTGCGGAATTTACAGTCGCTGATGGAGACAGCGTGATTGTGGATCGTATTTTTGATGAGTTTGCCAATCGGGTTGTAATTCGTGGAGCTGTTTGGCGTCCTGGTGACTATGAGTTGTCCGAACGCACAAATACGCTGTCTAAGTTGATCGCACGTGCAGAAGGTTTGAAAGGAAATGAGTTTGCACATCGAGGACAGATCACTCGTCTGAAAAGTGATTATACTTACGAAATTATCCCTTTTGATGTCAGAGAGGCTGCAACGGGTGCACAAGATATTGAGTTGATGCGTGAGGATTCAATCTATATCCCAACGATTCTAGACTTGCGAGAAGCGTATACGATTACCATTGGCGGTGAAGTGAATCGACCCGATACACTTGAGTATCGTGATGGTATGACTGTCGAAGATGCAATCTTAATGGCAGGAGGATTAAAAGAGTCTGCTTCGTATGCAATGGTTGAAATAGCTCGAAGGATTAAAGATCCTAAATCAACCTCATATACTGATAAGCGAGCGGAGATTTATACATTCTCGATTAATGATATGCTTCAAATTTCACCGGAGGCTGAACGCTTTGTCCTTCATCCTTTTGATGAAATTTATGTGCGTCGCTCTCCGGGATATAGTGCTCAAGAACGTGTGTTCATTTCAGGAGAGATCCTTTTTGATGGTAATTATGTATTGGCTACAGCTGGCGAGCGTCTGTCGGATGTAATCAAAAAGGCTGGAGGTTTTACTCCGGAGGCTTATGTGAAAGGGGCGAGCGTGAAACGCCGTCTGACAGATGACGAACGCATTCAAGTTGAGTCGTTACTGAAAATGACCCGTGAGAGCCGTACAACATCAGGTCGTGACTCTGCAGCATTTGACAACGTAGAAATCCCGGATTATTATCCTGTTGGCGTAGATATTGTGGCTGCATTGAATAATCCGGGATGCAGTGAAGATATTGTTTTACGTGATGGTGACCAGATTTTTGTTCCAAAATATAATGGAACGGTCAAAATTTCCGGAGCGGTCAATTATCCAAACTCTGTAGTATTTACGAAAAGTAAACTAAAAGAGTACATTTCTCAAGCTGGAGGTTATAAACAAGTGGCACGTCGTCGTCCTTTCGTTATATATATGAATGGACAAGTTGCCTCGACACGTACCGGTTTCTTCTGTAAACGTTACCCGAAGATAGAGCCTGGTTGCCAAATTATTGTACCGCAAAAGATTATCAAAGAAGGTCGTGGTATGGCTGGTGTGATGAGTATGGTTACTTCAACGGCATCTTTGGCTGCTGTGATAGCTTCTTTAGTTAATATTGCAAAGTAGCTACATATTCTCGTCGAAAATTGGTCTGTAAGCCTGCACAGAGTGCAGGCTTTCTTTGTTTTTTTCAAAGATTATTCGTACTCTTGTACTTGATTTTGATTTGTCTATAATCATTTGTCAACATAAACGTTAAAGCAAGTATTATGGTTAATTACAAAGATCTTGGCCTTGTCAATACACGTGACATGTTTGCACGTGCTATTAAAGGTGGTTACGCTATCCCAGCGTTCAACTTCAATAATATGGAGCAGCTGCAGGCTATTATCCAAGCTTGTGCTGAAACCAAATCTCCGGTAATTCTTCAGGTGTCAAAAGGTGCTCGTCAGTATGCCAACCAAACGCTGTTGCGTTATATGGCAGAAGGTGCTGTTGAGTATGCAAAAGAGCTCGGTTTGGCTCATCCTGAGATCGTATTGCACCTCGATCACGGTGATTCATTTGAGCTCTGCAAATCTTGCATTGATATGGGCTTCTCTTCAGTAATGATCGATGGGTCTCATCTGCCTTACGAAGAAAATGTTGCCTTGACAAAAAAGGTCGTTGATTATGCTCATCAGTTTGATGTAACTGTTGAAGGAGAGCTCGGCGTTTTGGCAGGTGTAGAAGATGAGGTTAGTGCAGAACACCACACATACACCAATCCTGAAGAGGTTATCGATTTTGCTACTCGAACAGGTTGCGATTCATTGGCAATCTCGATCGGTACTTCTCACGGTGCATACAAGTTCAAACCGGAACAGTGTCATGTAGATCCTGCAACGGGTCGTTTGGTTCCTCCTCCTCTGGAATTTGCTGTTTTGGATGCTGTTATGGAGAAATTGCCTGGTTTCCCGATCGTATTGCACGGTTCTTCTTCAGTTCCTCAGGAAGAGGTTGACATCATTAATAAATATGGAGGAAAACTGGAGGCTGCTATCGGTATTCCTGAAGATCAATTACGCAAGGCTGCAAAATCTGCGGTTTGCAAAATCAATATCGACTCAGACAGCCGTTTGGCTATGACTTCTGCAATTCGCAAGGTGTTTGCTGAGAAACCAGCTGAGTTCGACCCTCGTAAATATCTTGGTCCAGCTCGTGATAACATGAAGAAATTGTACGAACACAAGATTATCAATGTGCTGGGTTCTGCTGGTAAGTTAGCGCAAGAATAACACTTTGGGAGTGCTAAAATTAAAGGGAAAGAAGTTTTCTTCTTTCCCTTTAATTCTTTATGCATCTCATGCTATTTATTCGCTTTTAAAGACTATGTCGTCTTGCTGAGGATGAACGAATTCAAATTCAAGTGTTCGTGCTAATCCTTCTCCAAGAGTGTATGGTGCTTTGAAACCGCTTTGATGAACCTTAGTTGCATCGAACTGGGTTGTTGCACAGAATTTTTTTACTCGAACAGAACTAATAGTTAGTTTTTTACGTGTAATCAATGCTAACAAATCAAAACCGTAACCACCAAGCATCCCTAGCCAATATGGGAAATGTGTTGCTGGGATGTGCTTGTTTAGCACCTTGCCGACATGGTTTACAAGTTCATTCATAGTGAAATCAGGTTTATCGATATAATTGTATACGTTATAACCTGAAGTTTTGTTGTCAATTAAAAAGCGGATGAATGAAACAATATTTCCTACATAGGCCATTGATTTTTTATTATTCCCTTTCCCAACCATTAAAAAGTGCCCACTGGCAATCTCTTTGAGTAAGTTGTATACGTTCCCTCTATTGCGCTCTCCAAAAATAACGGTTGGTCGTAAAATATTGATATTCCAATCTGGGTGGTTTTGATGCCATTCTTGAAGAACCTGTTCTGCTTGCCATTTGCTTTTTCCATAATGGTTAAAAGGATCTGCTGGGTAATCTTCGTTAGGATTCTTTTTATTAAGGCCATATACAGCGACAGAACTGGTAAAAATAATGCGTTTTATCCCGTTGGATTCCATCGCCTCGAGCACATTCCGCATTCCTTGTACATTTACGTCATAGTAAAGTGAAATGGGGGATACATCATCTCGGTGTTCTGCTGCCAATAAAATAACTACATCTGTTCCTTTAAGTGTCCTTTTCAATAAGTCTCGATCCCTTACGTCTCCAATTTGGGTAATGTTTGGGAAAAAGTGACTTTGTTGTTTATCGATGTTGTGAATGTTGTATTGTTCTGGAGCTTCGTTTAATAAATTTATTAAACGTGTGCCGACGAACCCAGACGCTCCGATAAGTGTAATATTAATCATAGTATCCGAGATTTTTAAGAGTTTGTTTATTGGTTAGTTTCCTTTTTTTATCAAAAAACCATCCCCATTTGTTGAAGTATTTGATCATATTAAATATATGTACTTTTAACATGTGCAGGTTGTTTTTGGAGGCTGCGGCATGTGCATGTATAATTGAAACTTTGGGATAGTATAATGTTTTAAATTTTTCGTGTATACGTCTTGTCAAATCAATGTCTTCAGGATACATAAAGAACCTTTCATCAAATAATCCAATCTGTTCTAGTACTGATATACGTAAAAACATGAAACATCCTGATAGGTACGGGACATTCATCGGTTGATCATAGTCTGTAAACCTAAGTTGAAATTTATATAACCTTCGATTTGTGATATAGCTGGGCAGAAAACGCTTGAAAATCAAATCTACAGGGGTGGGAATTAATTTGCATAGAAACTGTAAATCCCCATTGGGATAAAATACCTTGGGCATTATATGGCCCACATCCTTATGTGTATTCATGTATTGTGACAAAGACTCAATGATGGTGGGGTCGAATATAATATCTGGATTCAATATTACATGGTATGTAGACTTTTGAGTCATGGCTTCACGTATAGCAATATTATGCGCTGAACCATAGCCAACGTTTTCACTATGAATATAGCGTATCTTTGGTGATCGTTGTTCTAAAATACGGAAAGCATCATTGCTCGAGTTGTCTATAATGTACAATTTCTCGATTATGCTTTCAAGTACACAGTTAAGCAGTGTATTGACGTCCTGTATTGAATTATGGTATAATACAAGTGATGCTGTTATCATAATGATTCATGCTAAATAGTTTACGATCTGCTAATTTGCAATCCAGTATTTGAAATGTTAAGATCAACGAAACGAGCTCGGTCGTTAGGTGGATTAAGTGTGAGAATTTCCCGTATGCGGCGCGCAGCTGTTGGATCTTTTGCAATCATGTAAAGATATCCACCGCCTCCGGCTCCAGGTAGTTTGTATCCTAAAGTGTAATCTTGAATTTGGTTGATTATGGCCGTAACTGCTGTTGGATTTGTGCCTGCATCCAGCATCTTGTTTTGTGTCCAAGACTTACCTACCAAGCGTCCTAACTCTTCGAATTTCCCTGATTGTATTGTGTCGAATGTCTCCAGGGCATGTTGTTTCATTTGTGTCAACAAGTCCAGTTGTTCTGTTGAGTTAAGGAACATGTTACGCACAATCTCAGTTAAAATGTTTTTTGCTACACGTGTGATACCGGTATAATATAGTAAATGACACCCTTTATATAAAGGGTCGGAAAACAGATGGTTGGGAGACCATCTGATGGTGGGAATTTGGGGTAATTGGGGGGAGGTTTGTAATAACTTGACCCCATGAAAAATGCCGCCATATTGATCTTGCCATCCGCCTCCTGAGGTCAGCAATTGTTCCAAAATCAAAGTTTGTTGGCAAATATCATTTTTGTCCCATGACAAACCGCAGAAATCATTGATAGCTCCCAATACAGTTGCTGCCAAAATGGAGCTTGTGCCTAATCCAGATCCTGCAGGAATTGCCGAAAGTAATGTAATTTCAAAACCGGCCCCAAAATCTTGTAACTGCTGTTGCAAAGAAGCGTATGATCTATAACTGAATTCAGGCAAGAATCCTGCTAATGCAACTGCCGCTTTGGGAATGGAAAAAGGTGAACCTATTTGATTAAATTGGCGTAACTCTTCCCATGCTTGTACTGTCTCGTTGTTCCCTAAATCAATGGAACGAAAAACTATCTTATAGTCTTTTGTCGGTTTGATGTAAACTTGAATCGGTGGTTGCCCGTTGAGTTCGATAGCAATGTTAACGACACTCCCTCCTTCAAAAAAGCAGTGTGGAGGGGTATCTGTCCACCCGCCAGCTATATCAATGCGCACCGGACTTCGACTCCAAACAATCTGATCAGGATATACAGTGAGACTTGGTGCCTTTTTTTGTTTGAAATTGGTCTCAATTATGGTTTGACTTAGTAAATTAAAGCCTTTCTTTTCATATTGTTCCGCAATCTTTATCTCGCGTTGCTTTAGCACATAAGCACGAAACATACAATCCTGCATTCGCATTAATGAGGTTTCGTGTTCAGATAATTCCCTGGGTAATTGAAGGTTATTTTGAATAAATTTTTGACCGAGATCTTTTAAATTCAGCTGATAAAATACACTTTTTTTGTAATTGCTAGCTAATGTGTTTAGATTCAAAGAGAGAAATTGTGTCCGCTGTTTGCACAAACGAAGTAAATTGGCTTGATCGGAGAGCATATCTGCCGATAATCGTTCGTGTGATAACCAGAGCAATTTTCCCTCTGAACAGGGATTCAGTCCAATCATGAATTGAAGAACCTTCTCTACCTCTTCAATACTGTTACAAACAGGAAATATTCTGGCAGATTGAATATCTGTCCCTTTACTGCCACATTCCGTTATGTCGATATTATGGGTTTGGCACCAAATGTTGAAACTATGTTGCATCCAAGTGGTGGATGGCGAATAAATGTCTCCCTTAAATGTGTCGAAAAAACCATATGGACGCACTGCAAACTGTGTTTCACCAATAGGAACGATATCGATACATATTTCAGGAGCTAAAGAAATGTCCCAATTATTTTTGGGGATTCCAGTTAATATATGATGATTCGTCAACTGCCAATGATCCCCGATACATGAGTTTTCAATCCAAACTTGAGCATTTTGCGATGTAAATTGAATTCCTAAATGTGAGTTTTGCGTAAAAATGGCCGGATGAACTTTAACTTTTCTCTGAATAATATCTCGTTGATCAGTGATTAAGTTTTGTAAAGCTAGCGTTGACGAAATTAGTTCTTTACTTGTTCCGTAATGATAAAATTCGCCTCCTTCTAAAGGTATAATTGCTACTGTTAGCTTGTTAATTTCAGGGTCAATTTGAGTTGGTTGATTGCCTAAAGCCAATCCAAAGTCGCTATATAAATCATAATATCCAATCTGATTATTTGGCCCATTGTGTGATTTGTGCATTAACACATCGACGGCGCGATCGCTTAATAGCCAAATCCCAATATCAATCAAGAATAGGTGACTCTCTATTAACTTGTCCAATGTTGCTACAGAAGGTTTCTGTAACATATATTTAAGCTCGTTCGGGTTGGCTCGGCTTGATACAAATACGCCGTGATTGGTTGCCAAAGATGGCTCTCCCCATAGCCCATAACATACTACATCGACATCGGGAATAGCTGCTATGGGTGCTGTCGAACGGATATAAACATCACCGCTGGCGATTAAGGTATTGATGTTTTTAGGCGTATTGCTGATTATACGTGTCAACAATGGAAGCTGTAAATCCAGAAGAGTCTGATCTATACGTTGTCCCCGTGCCCAACGAAATACTGGTATGGGAGTAAGAACTTTACCTGAAGGTGCATAGGACGGTAGACGTCTGCTTTGTCCTCCGGCATGGATGATGATATGTTTATTTGCTGATAACCATTCTTGAAAATTATGACCCTCGGGCGCGTTACTGTGAGTCGATTTTGTGTCATGCTGAAAGCTGTTTTCAAGTAGCCATGTCGTTCCGCCGCCTGATCCGATCTTACACCCTTTGGGATCTGAAGCACAAAACCATTCCTGGGGATCTTTTTGTGAGATCTCGTGAAAATATTTAACGAGATTAGAAGGTATAGAAAGTAATTTTTTTATTGCCATTTGTGTGTTGTGTCTATTTGCTATAAGATAAATTAGTTATTAAAGAAAGAAAAGCCTGGGTCTGTTTCGCAGGAGCAAATTTTGCTATTTGTGTCGGTATATGTCGTTCTAAGTATGTATGTGCTGAAAGAAATTGTGCTAGGCCCTCGGCGATTGATTGGGGACTGTATGGATCAACTAAAATGCCCGCGTTGCCGACAACTTCAGGTAAGGATGAATTATTAGATGCTACACAACTTTTATTGTGATAAAAACCCTCTAATGGAGGAATTCCAAACCCTTCGTAAAAACTGGTATATACTACTCCCAAACAGTATTCATAAAGAGTTGCTAAAGAAGAATCATCCAAATATCCAGTAAGTATTACCTTGTCATGTAGTTTTAATTCTTCGATTTTATCAAAAATTGTTTGGTATCCCCAGCCTTTGTTACCCACGATATATAGAAAATAATGAGGGTTGTTGTGTAGAAAAATACTAAAAGCTTCGAGTAACCCTTCAATATTCTTCCCTGGTTGTAATGTAGCAACTGTCAAAAAATAGTTACAATGTAAATCTATCTGTCTTCCATCTTGTGTGTGGACCTGTTGCAACCCTCGTTGCACAACCGATTCTTGATTTGTAATGAAATTGTATATAATGGAGATTTTGCTTGGTGTTATGTGTGCATATTTTATGATGTCAGTTTTGCTATTTTGCGATACTGTTATGATATGATTGCCTATGTGTAAGCATAATTTTGTTGTAAGTTGAACATATTGCCGTTTAAGCCAGGAATACTTTTGAGGACACGTAAAAGGGACCATGTCATGGACAGTGAAAACTTTAGTATATTTTGTTAGCCATGGCAAAGAGGTAGAAGATGGCGTGTAAAATACATCCATCTTTTTGAGATATTTATAAAATAGTGTCTGCTCAAAAATAATTCTTCGTAAAGGAGAATTTAATCGTGGCACATATATAATTTCATGAGTGCAGTTTGAAGGAATATTAAAGGCATTGGGTGCAATGTGTTTTTGTATATATATGATCAAATGGATATTGGACATATCCATTTCGGACATTTGCGTGAGTAATCTTTTGACATATACAAATGTGCCGATAGCTTTAGTATCCCTAAAGGAAATTAAATTGATCCCAATTCGAAGTTTTTTTGTCATGATATTTGGACTGAAAAATCATTATCTTATCTTCATTCCTATTACTGTCCTGTGAGCAAATCGAATTAGCCGATTTGTGTCATAAAGGTAGTGATACAAAAAATGCAAAAAAATGATTGGATGTTGTAAAATTGCTTGTTTCTTACTTTGTAAATAAAATAATTTTGAAAATTGAAAAGTTTTTATCCGTTTTAGTATCCATTTTTTTTGTAAATCTGAGACCTGTTCATATAAGTGTTCTAAAACTGCAATGGATCCATCGAATTGCATCTGTAAATTATGGCTGAAATTTGCGTCGTGTATGCAATAGTATATTAAAGGTTGAGGTATGAGCTCCAATTTAAGTGGCTTGTGAAGAAAAATCTGCAAAGAATAATACCAATCATCAATGCCTCGAAAATTGTCGAAAGGAAGACTAAAATGTATTTTGTTGTCTTTGAGAAATTTTGTTCGTGCAATCCAAAACGAAGGTGAAAGTATATTATTCCCGTAAATTAACTGTTTTAAAGAGGGCCGATACATATGATAATACACAGGTATCTCTTTGTTTTCGAGTGTATTACGAATGATTCCATTTAATAAATATAAATCAGCGCCTGATCGTAAGGAACTGTTTAGTATACTACAGTAGTTGGTGTTTACATAGTCATCTTGGTCTATGAATGTGATATATTCTCCTGTAGCATGTGATAACCCTATGTCTCGTGAACGGGCAACTCCTAGATTTGATGTGTTTTTTATAATTACATATCTAATGTTTGCTGATTGTAAATGTTGTGTTACGAACTGTTCAATGGTAGTCGATAATGTTGCTTCCGAATCAATGATAATGATTATTTCTAAAGCAAAATCATGTGCTGTTTTGGAAATACTGTTATCTAATGATTGCAAAAGAATTGGTAGCCATTTCTCTCCGTTGTAAAATGGAATGACTATACTTAACATGGTATAATTATTTTTGATTTAACAAAGCATTGAGACTAAGCAGTCCTACAATCAATATGATGAGAGTAAGGCTTGTTATGATTAATGAATCAAATTCCGTAGTTGCAAGTGTGATATCAGTCTCTAGAAGCCATATTTTTTGATATAATATAGCTATGACAATCTTCAGTATAAGATGTGCTTTTGACGCTTGAAAGAAAATGTTTCTTATTGTGCCAGTGATTGCACCAAGGCAGAATGAGAACAGAATACTGCCATACATACCAAACATTACATATCCAAATACATTATGTCTTGCATTGGGCCCCATGAGTGTGTCTGCAGTGTGATGGAATTGATAGGTGGTGATCCCTAAATGTTCTGGTAACTGACTCCAGTCGACGAGACGTGTCATACCCAAAAAGTCTTTAAATAGATTAGCAAAAGGGCGAGAAGAATCGAGCAACTCAATATATCCATTGGGATACAAGTACCAATAGATATCTCCCGAATATACAAACCGGGTGGTCAGTGACGCGAGTGATAGTAATAGATTAGTGCTGTTCCCCTTACTGGCTATTACAATAATACCAACGCCAGCAGCAACACTAAGCAAGATAATTTTTTTTTCATGTTTTTTTAAGAGGTGTAATAAATTGTGGGAAGGCGTTGAGAACAAGATTGCGTATATGAATAACAGATTTGCAATCGTTAATAATGCGGCCTTGCTTCCTCCTAAAAATAGAGTAATGATATAGAAGATTATAAAACAGCAAGATAAATAATAAATGAGAGTTTTCTTTTTTAAATTAATAGTGTAGAGGGAGAGGATAAATGCAATGAGTCCCCAAATGCTGATAAATCGATACAATAATCCAGCTCCAGTGCCTCCTTGACCTGCTTCTAAGCGAGAATCCATGAACATTGGAATCCCATCTGTACCATAAACGAATAATTGTAAACAAACAACTCCTATCATACAGATCAGATGAATTAGTTGTATAATAGGATATTGATGATGGAGATAAACGGTTTTGTTGAATAAGGAGTGGAACCCAACGCGATTACAGAATAAAGCTCCAAATATGAAAGCAAACTGTGTCGTCAAATAACTTACCAAGTATTTAGTTTGGATGGCTCCCTCAATATACATGAATACGACTACTGCAAAACCAAAGCAAGACATGATGGCCGCCCAAAAGAAGGGGTCCAATATGGAAACGAACCATTTGCGATAAAGTAGTGTGTATATTCCTAATGAACATATCAAAATTATCAAAAATCCGATGATATGGCCATTCAACAAGTCGAAAAAATCCCAGTTTGACATTGATTGTTCAATCTCTGTGCTAGTTATGTCACGGAGCTCCTTTTATTTAGTTTATTTTATGATAAAGAGTAATTAATAATAATTTGAAACTTCTCTATCATGCTAAGATTCAAGGTGATTAAAATCGTAGTGTGATGTATTGGAGGAAAGTGTCATCGCTGTCTCCATTTTACGCTTTCCGTCTTACTCAGTTTCATTTTATGGGGCAACCTTAAAATTAGTCCGAACATTTTTTATTAATGTGTTATGTATTGCAATAAATGTCTTTACTACGTGTGGGCCGTGAGTGTGTACTACCTAGTTTGCTCAAAAATGTTATGCAAATTCAACAAAAAATTCTATTTTACTTTTTTAAGTCATGATCGAGAAGTATCCCATTTGCTTTGATTACTTTGAGGGGTAACTTTTTTATGTATTAATTTATGTCGAAATATTACAGCATATTTTATGAATAAAGCATAAATATAAGCGCTGAGTGATAAATTTTTGCGTATAAGTCGCATCTTGTCTTGCGCGAATTTCCAATCTTTATTTTGATTTTGAGCAGATGTTCCATGCAAACAGTGCGATGATAACAGGTAAATATTGAAAGGTAAAGCGGTGGTTAGCCCAACATTGTAGATTCAAAGCATAGTCAGCAAATATTGGATACTTTAAATCGTATTTGTACTGTTGGAAAACTTGTGCTGGATAGAAAATAGATTGATGACAGATGTTAGCTATGCTTAATTTATATTTATTGTATCTGCCATTATATACTTTGGAATTATTTCCAAAATGTACATTACCATAATAAATCGTACCCTCATTAAGGAAATATGGAGCTATATAGTGTAATACATTGTATAGAATGTCATCTGCGCCCAAAAAAAAGATCCAGTCGCCTGAAGCGTGTTGAATCCCTTTGTTCATGGCATCATATATGCCTTTATCTGGTTCACTGACCCAGTATGCAATGTGTGCTTGATATTTTTTGATTATATCAATTGAACCATCTTTAGAGCCTCCATCAATAATAATGTATTCTATGTTAGTGTATGTTTGCCCTATAACACTGAGTATCGTTCTTTCTAAGGTGACTGCACCGTTGTATACCACAGTGATAATGCTAATTAAAGGTTGTTTTGTGGTGCTCATTGTTAAGATTTTAAACCTACAGATCTGAAAATAGAGCTAATTGTGCAACGCAAATTAAAAAAAATATATCTAGGATACCATTGATGCCATTGGTTGTTAAACCGAAGTTTTGGCTAAGCGAAGGTGTATGGTTGAAACTCCTTGTTCAGCTTCATAATTTGCAAGGCAGATATTAAGTTTTTTAAACTGTACTCCGTTACGGTAGTTTTTTAAAAAGAAATCATAGTCAGCACCTAATTTGTAACGAGTGTCGAAGGGCATCTTATGTAATAAGTGTGTGCGTGTCAGCGTTGCCTGATGGCAAAAAGGCATGTATTTTTCTATATTGTGAATGTCAGCTGAAGGAATAATTTCATGTCTATTATGATAGATATTGCATCTGTCTCCATATAAAATCCCATATGAGTTGTAGGTTTTTATTGTCTCAGCATTGAATATTGATGATAGAATATCGTTAGTATAAAAAGTGTCTCCTGCATTCATGAAAATAATCCATTCACCGTTTGCGTAGGATACAGCCTTGTTCATAGCATCATAAATACCATTATCAGGTTCACTTACCCAATATGCAATGTGTGCTTGATATTTTTTGATTATATCAATTGAACCATCTTTAGAGCCTCCATCAACAATGATATATTCAATTGCTGGATATGTTTGATTGAGTACCGATTGAATAGTGGATTCGATTTTCTTCACAGAGTTGAATGAAACGGTTATAACCGTAATTTTAGGCTGATAGCTCATAAGTATTAAGAATCACACCTCCTAGTTGTTGCTTTGAAGCTTTTGTAGCATGGGGATACTATAAGATTTTTCCCACGTATATTTGTGTGTGAAATTAGTGGCGTTTTGACTTAATTGTTTGTAACGTTCTGGCTGTGCCATCAAGTCAATAATGATATTGGCTATATTTTTCGCATCAAGAGGATTGACGATTAGTGCGTCGTGTTGATCTGCAAGGATTTCAGTTGCACCAACACTTTCACTTACAATAACCGGTAGTCCGCAACTCATTGCTTCAAATATGGCTAAACCCCAGCTTTGGTCAATATTAATGAAAATAAACATGTCTGCCTGTTGATGAAGTTGATTAAACATCTCTTCATCAACAGATCCGCAGATTGTAATGTTCGAAGTTAACTGGGCATTGGCGATTAATCTTTTTATCGTATCTGTATATTGTGGATTGATGGTAGTTGATCCAATAATTTTGAGATTGGCATCTATGCCGTGTTGCCGTAATATTTCAATAATTTTTATTTGAGTCTCATAATTGCGATATGGGAAAAATACTCCAGAACTGAGTAAATTAATTTGCTTCTTATTAAATCTATCTATCGATTCCTCAATGTTTTTTTGTATGTGAATGGGATCGATGCCACAATACAATACATTGACAGGAACTTTAAATTGTTGTTCTGCACGTATTTTGTTTTTTGTGACATTGACTGTAATTTCTCTGATGGTATGTTGTACCCCTATCTTGATAATCGTTTGAAGAGATTTTCTTTTAATCTGATTTATTTTGACGTTTTCAGATACTCCAACTTTAAAGCACGGAGGCATGTCATTGATTTGCCAGATTGTACGTTTGCGCGGGAAAAATAAGTAGTATAATTCGAACCCTAAATCATGAACATTAATTGTCTGAAATCCTTTTAATTTCCTCCTAAGCTTTAATGCAAATCTTAAGCGATTATAGATTTTGGTAACTGTATTATGACTATTGGGTTGAGATATGATGATGATGTTGTGTTCGTGTCGTTTAAATCCTTGATATGTTTTCTCAGCATCGTATCTTGTGGTGAAAATTTTAAACGATGTGTTTGTTGATGCAGCATGATCAATTAATTGTAAGAGCTGCTTATGTGTACCCCCTCGTACATCTAACTCATTAATCAAAAATGCAATCATTGGTTCGTTGGCTAAGTTCATTATAAGTATTGATAGCTTGCTTCATGCAGACATCCATATTAAAATACTCCCATTGTCCAAATCGGCCGATTGAGATTAAACCGATTTGTTTGAGATAGTTTTGAATCGTGGCAACAGCTTGATCGCGATTCTCATCGTAAACGACGTATGCGTGTTCAGAAATGTTATAATCTATTGGAGTGATTAAAAATGGGTCACGTTTACCATATTCAACCATTTCTTCATAACTGCGTTCGCCAATGGCTTCTGTAATGGTGTAGTTTTGAGTCGGTGAGAAAAAATTGCCAATGTGGATATATCTATGGAAAATTGTGGATTTTAATGGATGGTATGACCATGTTTTATTTGTTGGCTGGCTTTCCCATAGAACATTTGAAACTTTGTTGTATTGTAATTTCTTTGCCGCATTTAGGATTACGTCAGGGGTTTGCTTTATCAAACTCGGGAGAATATTTAGTGGAATTGTACTGATTAATAAATCTGCTTCATATTCTCCATTAATCAGCCATTTGCCATTGTGCCTTTCAATGCTTTTTGCTGCGGTGTTGGTTTTAATGGTTAGTTGATCTGCCAATGCGTTGATTAGTGTCGCTTGGTTGTTACTATTAGGATAGTAAAACCATGAATGTGGCATTGTGTCTCGCATAGGCGTTAATAGCCCATCAATAAATGCTTTTTTATTCGGAATGGGGAGTTTAGTCTCAACCCAAGTTGAGCTCATTTCACGGGGCTCCCTTCCCCAAATTTTTGTGTTGTATGGTATAAAATAAAGCTCGCTTAATGTATTCCCAAATTTTTTGCGAAACCAATCTTCTAAATTGGAGTATTGCCCATTATTGTTCGTGGATAAAAAGTCTTCTACAATATTGTAGGCTAATTCTTTGTCGTGATGGTAAATCTGTTGGATAGAGAATTCTATTGGATAATCTACTTCATATGAATTCAGGTCAATCTTTGAACATCTGGTAATTTTATGCCATTGATCAGGAGGTAGAATTTTAAAAATGAAAGCCATTACATCGGGATGTTTTGAGTTGAAACAATGTCCGCCGACGGGATGGTATGTAGTGCCTCCAATCTGTTTGGTTTTTGCTATACCTCCAATTGTGGCTTCTTTTTCTAAAATGATTACTTCTTGATGTGCATTTTGTAATAGCCTAGCCATAGATAGACCTGTGATTCCGGCTCCTAAAATAATTGTTTTCATGGTCTCTATTTTTGCCAAATTCCTGTTGCTGTATTATTAATGATTTTTTTGTATTGTATGGGTAATAGAATCGCAGAAAAAATCAGTACAATGTTCATTGCTAATAATATTCCTGTGACACCGATCTTAGGAGCTAACCATAATGTTAGAGGGAAGAAAACAATGCAAGATGCTATCGAACTGTACATTTGTATGCGAATTTTCCCCACGCCATTGACAAAGAAAGCATAAATATTATTCCATGTAGTTATAATGACGTATACTCCCATTAGTAGCGATAATTGGAATGGAATATTTACGGTGTCACCAATCCAAAGATCATAGATTGGTCCAGAGATGATCAGCATTAATATTACACATATGACTATGCCTGTCCATATTTTTAGTAGTATTTTCATTTGATGTTGAATCCATGGATAATCTCGTTTGGTATATGCATCTGTAATAGCAGACCATATTGGTGCCATTATGATGCCTACGCCCATTGTAATTATAGAAAAATATTTAAAGGCGATATTGTATGGAGTTACTTCTTGCGGACCAAATAGTTGGGTGATGATTATATTAGATGATGTGAAAATAACCATACATGCAATTTGAATCAGAAAAAATTGCACGCCAAGACCGAGTAAGCCTTGCGCATATTGTAAACGTATAAGTTTAAAGGTCGGACGTAAGTTACGATATTTTGTGTTGAATAGAATTAAGTAGGCTATCAAGTAGGTGACTGCAGGAATACTTGTAAATACAAAGGCAACCTTGAATAATGACCCTTGTGTTGTCAAGGTTAATATATATATACAAATAAGGGTCAGTACATTCCCTGACGTGAGTATGAGATCATTTACTGCTGGTTTTTGATCTGCAATAGGAACAATACCTGTTAATTTAAGAATGAATTGTAGTGATGATAATGCAAATACACAAACAATTACATTTGAAAGTTGTTTTTCGGTTAATGTATCGATTCGTAGGATGCTATTCCAATGTAGAAATGTATTGCAAATTAAAAATAAAATGAAGCCGATGCATATCATTATTGTTAGCAAAGCAAAGGCGGTGCTTACATATATGCGAGCTTGTGTATAATCTTTCTTTGCAAACGTTTCTGCTAATCGGTTGCGTAGTCCATTACCTAATCCAATATCAAAAAAACTTATCCATGATAAAATGGATAGTAGAGTTAACCAAACACCATATTCAGCAGGGTTTAAGTAGTTTATAGTCATTGGGATGAGAATCAGAGAAGTTAAAATGCTGATCCCTTTGAGGACTATAGAGGCTGCGATGTTTTTTTTGATTTTATCACTGCGTTGATTGTCTGATTTAAGGTATTTTTTTAACAAATTTAATTGCATATTTTCTTTGATGTGAAATTAGCAATACATTGCCTCGTAATATTTTTGGTACTCTCCTGAGGTGACGTTATCCATCCATTCCTGGTTGTCTAAATACCAGCGGACAGTTTTCTCAATACCTTCTTCAAATTGCAAGCTTGGTTCCCAGCCCAATTCTTGCTGCAATTTGCGCGAGTCGATTGCATAACGCATGTCATGCCCTTTTCGATCTGTAACGTATGTAATCAAATCGAGTGAATATCCATCCGGGTTCCCGAGTAAGCGATCAACAGTCTTAATTACAACCTTAATAATATCAATATTTTTCCATTCGTTGAAGCCGCCGATATTATATGTTTCGGCAATTTCCCCTTTATGGAAAATCAGATCAATGGCGCGTGCGTGATCCTCTACATACAGCCAATCCCGGACATTCTCTCCTTTACCGTAAACGGGAAGAGGTTTACGGTGGCGAATGTTGTTGATAAACAAGGGAATTAACTTTTCTGGGAATTGATATGGCCCATAGTTGTTAGAACAGTTAGTTACAATTGTGGGCATTCCATAAGTGTCATGAAATGCGCGAACAAAATGGTCTGAACTGGCTTTTGAGGCAGAATATGGACTGTGTGGATTGTATTTGGTTGTCTCTTCGAAAAACTCCCTGCCATAAGCATGGTGATGTTCTGATGAGGCTGCTGTTGTGAACGGAGATTCGATGCCGTCAGGATCGGTCAGCTCCAAAGCTCCATATACTTCATCCGTAGAAATATGATAGAAGCGTTTGTTGGTGTAACCCTCCGGTTGAGCTTCCCAATAGAGTTTTGCAGCTTGCAGCAGAGAGAGAGTCCCCATTACATTGGTGCGAGCAAATGTAAAAGGATCTTTAATGCTTCGATCGACATGGCTTTCTGCCGCTAGGTGAATAATCCCGTCGACATGGTATTGCTGCATCAGCTCTTGAATCTTGTCAAAGTCGCAGATGTCTGCTTTTACGAACGTGTAATTCGGTTTGTCTTCTACATCCTTTAGGTTAGCAAGATTGCCTGCGTAGGTCAATTTATCTAAATTGATAATGTGGTAATCCGGGTATTTGTTAACAAAAAGGCGGACTACATGGCTGCCGATAAATCCGGCACCGCCAGTAATGATGATATTGCGTTTGAAAGTCATGATCGTGAAGGTTTGGGATAGATTTTAGGCTTGTTTGGCTAATTCAGCCAGACATCGTTTCAACGAATCAGTCCAATATGGAATGTGAATGTCAAAAGTTTTTTTGATTTTAGTTTTATCCAATACGGAGTAGGACGGACGAACAACCTTGGAGGGAAATTCGTCGCTGTGGCAAGGCTGTATGTCACAGTCAGTATGTCCTGCATATTCCGCGATCATTTTGGTGAAATCGTACCATGAACAAACGCCCTCATTTGAATAGTGATAGATCCCATCTTGTCCTTCGTATTTGCGTTTTTCGACAATATTAAAGATGGCTTGTGCTAAATCATATGCGTATGTCGGACTGCCCACTTGATCAAAAACTACATTCAAATTGGGCTTGGTTGCAGTCAGATTGAGCATGGTTTTAACGAAGTTTTTCCCAAATTCGCTGTATAGCCAGGCTGTTCGGATAATAAGATGCTTACATCCTACTTCAATAATCGATTGTTCTCCATGAAGCTTAGTGATCCCATAAACCCCTGTCGGATTTGCTGGCTCATCTTCGCTACAAGGTGTATTGTTTTTGGTCCCTCCAAATACGTAATCAGTGGAGACGTGAATTAAAATGCCATCATTCTTTTTTATCGCCTGTGCTAAATGCTTGACTGCTGTAGCATTCAGAAGCTCTGCAAAATCATAATCATCTTCAGCTTTGTCCACGTTGGTGTAGGCCGCACAATTGATTATCGCTTTTATGTCATTGTCGTTTACCATTTTTGTCACAGCTGTAGCGTTGGTAATGTCCAACTCTGCTACATCAGTGAAAATATAGTGGTCTTGAGAATTGCGAGAAACGATACGCATCTCATTTCCAAGTTGCCCATTTGCTCCTGTAACTAATATATTCATAACGAGGTTGTTCTGGAATAATTAATATAGGTTCTCATGATAATCGAACAGCCACTCGGCATCTTTGAGCCGTGTGTGGTGTTTGTCTTTTTCAGAGAGGATTACTTTATCTGTCGGAATTTTCCAATCGATACCCAATTCCGGATCATCCCATGCCAATGCACCCTCACTTTGCGGGGCATAAAAATTGTCACATTTGTATTGGAAGATGACCTCGTCTGTCAACACGCTGAAACCGTGAGCAAATCCACGAGGCATGAAAAATTGACGATGATTCTCTTCTGTCAGTTCGACTGCAACGTGTTGCCCAAAAGTTGGAGATCCTTTCCGGATATCAACTGCGACATCCAAAACAGCGCCTTTAATGACTCGTACTAGTTTGCTTTGAGCGTAAGGCGGTTTTTGAAAGTGCAGGCCGCGGAGTACACCATAGCTTGATTTGCTTTCGTTATCTTGTACAAAGTGAATTTCACGAACCTGAGTGTTAAAATCACGTTCAGAAAACGATTCAAAAAAATATCCGCGATCATCTTTGAATAATCTGGGCTCAATAATTACAACTCCAGGAATCTGAGTCTGTTTAACCTCCATGGTGTATGTTTTATCAATTTTAATCGAGATTTGCTACTCCAGTTTTATCAATCTCCTCAACCACTTTGAGCAAGTATTGTCCATATTGGCTTTTTAGCATTGGCTGGGCCAGTTCTTTCATTTTATCTGCATTAATCCAGCCTCTGCGAAAAGCAATGCCTTCCAGACAAGCAATTTTCAAGCCTTGCCGTTTTTCTAAGACTTCAATGTAGGTTGAGGCTTCTGCTAACGAATCATGTGTTCCCGTATCTAACCAAGCGAACCCTCTTCCTAATGTCTGTACTTTGAGCTCTTTGTTATTAAGAAATTCTTGGTTGACAGAGGTGATTTCCAACTCTCCGCGAGCCGAGGGTTTTATGTTTTTAGCAATTTGCACGACCTTATTGGGGTAGAAGTATAAACCAACTACGGCATAATTTGATTTTGGCTTTTGTGGTTTCTCTTCAATGCTGAGGCAATTGCCAGTTGTGTCAAACTCTGCTACACCGTACCGTTCAGGGTCATTTACCCAATAGCCAAATACAGTTGCCTTTTGATCTTCTTCAGCGGTGCGAACGGCTTCATTAAGCAGATGGCTGAATCCACTTCCGTGGAAAATGTTATCACCGAGCACCAAACAAACAGAATCATGGCCGATGAACTTTTCTCCAATAATAAAAGCTTGGGCCAACCCATCGGGCGAAGGTTGTTCAGCATATTCGAATTTGACGCCAAAATCACTTCCATCTCCTAATAACCGCTTGAAGCCGGGTAGATCGAGAGGGGTAGAAATAATTAAAATCTCCCGAATTCCTGCTAACATAAGTACGGAAATCGGATAGTAAATCATCGGTTTATCAAAAATGGGAAGCATCTGTTTGCTTACTCCCTTAGTAATGGGGTAGAGCCTTGTGCCACTTCCTCCTGCTAGAACGATACCTTTCATAGTTTCTTTATTATAAGATATATACTATGATGTGTGTTGATTATGCTTTATTTGTTCGTAAGATCTGTCTCTTCGATCTTTTCAATAAATTGTTTCGGAATATATCCTGTTGCAACGGCGGCCACGCCATTAATTACGACTACAAAGCGTTTGGTCCCATGCACTCTGGTGATATACCCTTCAGCTCCTTGTAATATTCCTCCCGTAATTTTGACCCGATCGCCTTTTACTATTTTTTGATCGATGGACTCCAATGATTGGCATCCTTTGGTCGTTACGAAAATGAACACTTCCATCTCTTGGTCTGGAATGGTTGCCGGGATGTTGGTGCCTGGTAGACAATAAACCCATAGATTGTACGGATGTTGTCTCAGTTGGGCCATTGTAGCTTCAGTGGAGCGGATGAACAGCAGACTCGGAATTACAGGCTGTATCTCTACTGCCGGTGTGTTGGAGTATGTGTTTTCAGTATTTGCTGATTTTATTACTTTGCGAATGGGGATATAACATTGTAAACCTTTGAGCTCTAATTGATCCCTGAGGATTCGTGCTTTATTGTGGAACACTTTGTAGGCATACCAATGTAGGGGGGCTGACTCGTCTGTATGTGTGCTAATCTGTTGCATGTATTTGATTGACAAATGTTTCAGATTAATAATGGGTATAACCTTCCCTCCTTGCAAAAGTGATCTTTTGCACAGCAATCCATACTCCGCTGTCTATGCATTGCACCACAGCATTCGACACATCCACGCATCCGTGGGTGTTATCGTGAGTTTGTATGAGGTGTCTCTAAAAGAATAGATGCACCTACATGCCGCTAAATTAATATATTTTTTCTATATCGGCACAAAAAAATGATATTAATTACATTTTGAAATTTTTTACAAAATATTTTCATTGTTAAAATGGGATGTGTTTTGGTTGAACTAATATGATTTTTTAGAAAAAGATTTAAAGGGGATTTTGAGTGGAAAATATGAGTGAAATTGAAATGGATTACTGTTATGTGCTAAGGTTTTTTAGTTGATATATTTTGATTTATTTTATTGATAATTATGTATTTGTGTGTTTTAATGGCTGGGGATATGTGCCTGAAATTAGATGGTTTATTGTAGTAATACACTGTCCCCAATAAAAGAGCTAAATGTGTTATGTGATATATGTTATAATATAGATTTTTTTGCGAAAAAAAGTGTGTATAACTGCAACAAAATAAATGAAAATTTCGTTATTCTTAAATTTGTTTATATGTGTTTTATTCTGTAAATGTTGTACGTGATTTTTGTGAAGAAATGAAGGAATAGGAAATAATTTAAGTAGTGAATGTTATAGTGAATATATGGTAAGTTTAAGCGTAATATGTTGGATGTTAATGGTTATAGGCGTTTTAAAGGGGTGAGAAATTTAAAGTTTGAAAGGGTAAAAAATGAATAGAGGCTGAAATAAGAATTCCAGCCCCTATAAAAGAAGTTGCGGATAACCGCTATTGCATGTAACTATTTGCGGATTGCGGCTACACCGGGAAGCTCTGTGCCTTCCATGTATTCGAGCAGTGCACCACCACCAGTCGATACGTAGCTTACTTTGTCTGCCAAGCCAAATTTGTTGATGCAGGCAACTGAGTCACCACCTCCGATCAGGGAGAATGCTCCATTCTCGGTAGCTTTTACGATAGCATCAGCAATGGCTTTCGATCCTTTCGCAAATTTGTTCATCTCGAATACGCCTACAGGACCGTTCCACAGAATGGTCTTAGACTCTGAGATAACTTTGGCAAATGCAGCCTCTGCTTTCGGTCCAATGTCGAGACCTTCCCAGCCGTCAGGAATGTTGTCAGCAGAAACAACTTGAGTGTTGGCATCTTCGCTGAAAGCGTCTGCTGCTACAGCATCTTCTGCCAGGTAAATATTTACTCCAAGCTCTTTAGCTTTTGCCAGAATGTCTTTTGCAGTCTGATACTGATCTGGTTCGCAGATGCTCTGTCCTACTTTGCCTCCCAGTGCAGCTTTGAAGGTATAGGTCATACCACCACCGAGGATCAGATTGTTCACCAATTTGAGCAGGTTTTCAATAACGCTGATCTTGGTAGAAACTTTTGAACCACCCAAAATAGCGGTGAAAGGACGTGCAGGATCTTTCAATACTTTATCGATTGCTTTCAGCTCGCCTTCCATTACGTAACCAAACATCTTGTCGTTGGGGAAGTACTCGGCGATCAATGCTGTCGAACCGTGTGCGCGGTGTGCAGTTCCGAAGGCGTCGTTGATGTAGCAGTCTGCATACGAAGCCAAACGTTTTACGAACTCTTTTTGAGAAGCTTTGACAGCCTTTTTAGCAGCTGCTTTCTCTTCGTCAGTTGCATCCTCTTTCAGTCCACGTGGTTTGCCCTCTTCCTCAGCATAGAAACGGAGGTTTTCGAGCAACAATACCTGACCGGGTTTCAAAGCTGCAGCTTTGTCAGCAGCCTCTTGGCCCTGGCAGTCGGGAGCGAAATCAACCTTTACACCGAGACGTTTTTCAACGGCCGAGATGATATGTTTCAGTGAAAATTTGTCTTCCGGTCCTTTTTTGGGACGACCCAGGTGAGACATCAAAATAACGGAACCACCCTTCTCGAGTACCTTTTTAATAGTAGGAATGGCAGCACGGATGCGGGTGTCGTCGGTTACCTCGAACTTGTCGTTCAGAGGTACATTGAAGTCAACGCGAATAATCGCGCGCTTCCCAGTGAAATCATACGTTTCGATTGATTGCATGGCTGTTATGTTTTAAAGTGTCTGAATTTCCGTAGAGAATTCCTTTGAGAGTCTCCTCCGTTTTAAGCAGATCAATGTATCTCACAAAAGAGTATCTCCTGCTTCAGAAAAAATCAACTTAATAAAAATATTTAAAAACTGGTCAAAGTTACACATTGTTTCGGATTTTCGCAATTTACAACAAATTTTGCGCAAAACCTTCTTTTTGTAAAAGATATGTCGCTGTGGAGGTGCGTAAACAGGGAGAAATCGGTATAGAATTGAAAATCTTTTGTATTTTTGTCATAATTATTGGTTTGGAGTTCAAGGAGGAATCGGAACGGGGTGCCGTTCGGTATTTAGTTAGGATGGCTCCATCGTCGGCCAATAACGTGTGAATAGCATAGTTTTCATAAATGATTATATCATGTACGGAAAAATGAAAGATTACCTCTCCGCCGAACTGAAGGCGATCGAAGAGGCTGGTTTGTACAAAAAAGAGCGTGTGATCACCTCAATGCAGAAAGCTGATATTACCGTAGAAGGCGGTAAAGAGGTGCTCAATTTCTGCGCCAACAATTATTTGGGACTGTCGAATAATCCCCGTCTGATCGAGGCTGCCAAAAAGGCAATGGATGAGCGCGGATATGGTATGTCTTCAGTTCGTTTCATCTGTGGTACGCAGGATATTCACAAACAACTCGAAAAGGCAATTGCCGACTATTTCGGCACTGAGGATACCATCCTTTATGCGGCTTGCTTCGATGCCAATGGAGGTGTTTTTGAGCCGTTGTTGACCGATCAGGATGCGATCATCTCAGATTCACTGAACCACGCATCAATTATCGATGGCGTGCGTTTGTGCAAAGCTGTTCGTTATCGCTATGCCAATGCCGATATGGCTGATCTGGAGAAACAGCTGCAGACTGCTCAAGCTCAGCGTTTCCGTATCATCGCTACCGATGGAGTCTTTTCGATGGATGGCAATGTCGCTCCGATGGATAAGATCTGTGAGTTGGCTGAAAAATACGATGCATTGGTTATGGTGGACGAATGTCACTCAGCCGGTGTGGTTGGCCAGACTGGTCGTGGTGTGACCGAGAAGTTCAATGTTCGCGGTAAGGTTGATATCATTACCGGTACGTTGGGTAAGGCTTTCGGTGGTGCAGTTGGTGGTTTTACTACCGGTCGCAAAGAGATCATTGCGATGCTGCGTCAGCGCTCTCGTCCATATCTGTTTTCGAACTCGTTGCCACCTGCAGTGGTGGGTGCCGGTCTCGAACTCTTCAAAATGTTGTCAGAAAGCAATGCGCTGCATGATAAATTGGTGGAGAATGTCGAGTATTTCCGCACCAAAATGTTGGCTGCAGGATTCGATATCAAACCGACTCAGTCTGCAATTTGCGCTGTAATGCTGTACGATGCGAAATTGTCGCAGGATATGGCAGCAAAATTGCTCGATGAGGGTATTTATGTAACCGGTTTCTATTATCCGGTAGTGCCTAAGGGACAAGCACGTATTCGTGTTCAGGTTTCAGCTGGTCACGAAAAGGCACATCTGGATAAATGTGTCGAGGCCTTTACAAAAGTGGGCCGCGAACTGGGTGTGATCAAATAATAACTGGCCGGAACCCGATGGGCAGATCATGAATCTGCCCTCCGTCCGCGCCTGAAAAATGTATGGATTATGGGAAAGATGACCATTGATGCCACAGACCGCAAAATCTTGGGTTTGTTGATCCGCAATGCTCGGATGCCATTCTTGGAAATTGCGCGTGAGTGTGGAATTTCGGGTGCGGCTATCCATCAGCGTGTGAAAAAGATGGAGGAGTCGGGGGTGATTCGAGGATTTCGGCTCGAAGTAGATCCGCGGGCGTTAGGATATAACGTCAGTGCAATGATCGGGATTCGGATTAACGATCCGATGAAAAATATAGAGATCATAGAAGGTCTGCGTAAAATCCCAGAAGTGGTAGAGTGTCAGTTTATTACTGGGAAATACAACATTTGGACAAAAGTCTATTGTGTGGACCATGAACATCTGATGCATACGATTTTGGATGATATTTTACGAGTCCCGGGAATCTCTGAAACGGAAACCTTCATTTCGCTGTCTGATTCATTTGGCCGACAGGTGTATGTCCGAGAGGCTGATGAATAAGATATGCAAAACGATGAAAGTGTTGTCAACCTTTTGTGGCGTTAAACGGTTTGTTATTAATACTGTTTAATTGATTTCGACGTTACAGCTGAGGGCGTTCAACTCTTTATAAAATCCGGATTGGATTGCGATCTCGCGTGCATAACCAGAAGATTGAAGGTGAATATTCTTATCCGTTATTGACAAAACATCTTTGCCGTCGGGATTTTGTATTCCGGCGGCATTTTTGTCATAACGAAGCAGATGGGGAACGGCATGATTCATTGATTCAGACATTTTTATTAATAAGGGGACAGGAGGGGGATGAGAGGACATTTTGGCGCATCTCTTGTCCAAAAGATGGCCCATTTAGAGGCGAGGGCATTCAACACTGCTGCATTTGACTTGAATTGTGTAATCATTGGCTCCCGACGGTGAGATCAACGGAAAAATCATTATCTTAGAATTATGATTCGATTGACCAAAGAATTTTCGTTTGAGATGGCGCACGCATTGGCCGGATATGATGGCCCGTGTCGTGAAATTCATGGCCACTCCTATAAACTGTTTGTAACCGTACGTGGAATTCCTGAACAAAATCCCAATAGCCCGAAATATGGTATGGTGATGGACTTCGGTGATTTGAAACGTATTGTAAACCGACTGATTGTCGATCGTTACGATCACGCCTTTGTCTTGCGCGAAACGGAGGCAAACCAAACGGCACTGACAACCATACGTGGTCTCTTCAATAAAATTATTACAACTCCCTATCAACCTACCTGCGAGAATATGGTGGAGGATTTTGCTCGTGTGATTGCGGCAGAATTGCCGGCTGGAGTAGAACTCTTCAGTGTTAAATTACATGAAACGGCCACCTCTTTTGCAGAGTGGTATGCAACGGATAACTGTTAATTAGGCGAGTCAGTTCTCGCAGAGAGCATTTATTTGTTTTATCGTAACAAGTTCGCGTCGTTGCGATTGTGTCTGAATGTGCTGCGAGTAGTTGTACATGAGGACAGTGAGTATCTGTTGATGGCAAGTGCCGTTCGTAAATGATGAGCCGATGTCGGACTGTGAGACATCCGGTTCGAACCAAAATGATTCCCATGGAAAAACTGTTTCTGATCGATGCTTATGCCCTGATTTTCCGCGCCTATTATGCTTTTATCGGGCGTCCTATGCGGAACGCGGAAGGTCTTAATACCTCTGCGATTTTCGGGTTCGTCAAGTTTTTACGGGATTTGATCCGTCGTGAAGATCCTCGATTGTTGGGGGTAGCGTTTGATCCCAAAGGTGGAAACTTCCGGCATGAGATCTATCCTCAATATAAAGCAAATCGCGAGGCAACACCGGAAGATATTATCCAGTCGGTTCCTTATATCAAACGGATTTTGGAGGCCCTGCAAATCCCCGTGATTGAGATTGCCGGGTACGAAGCCGACGATGTGATCGGAACGTTGTCGATGAAGGCGGCAGCGGCCGGTTATGAGGTCTATATGGTGACTCCTGATAAGGATTATGGGCAGTTGATTCGTCCGACGGTGCGGATTTATAAACCACGCAAAGGAAGTGAAGGTATCGAAATTGTCGGTTGTGAACAGATCAAAGAGCATTACGGTATTGATGATCCGACACAGGTAATCGACATATTAGCTCTTTGGGGGGATGCAGCCGATAATATTCCGGGCGTTCCGGGGATTGGAGAAAAGAGTGCCATTAAATTAGTTGGTCAGTTTGGAACAGTGGAGAATCTGCTGAAACATACAGATCAGCTGAAAGGAAAACAACGCGAAAATATTGAAGCGTCGCACGATCAGATACTTTTGGCAAAACGGTTGGCTACGATCGATCTGAATGTTCCGGTCGAATTCGATCCTCAGGCTTTGGCAATGGAAGCTCCCGATGTCGAAATGTTGGCAGCCCTCTATCGCGAGCTGGGATTTCGGTCCTTCCTCAATGAAATCCAACCCAATCCATTTTCAGAGGCCAAGTCCCATCATGTAGCTAAGGAGAGTGAAAAGATGCTCTCAGTGCAGGACACGAAATCACAAAATGAAGAAAAGTCTGCCATCTCTTCTATCTCTTCTGCTACCGTTGCATCCGATGTAAAATCTTTGCATGGAGCGTCAGTACAAGGAGATCTGTTTGGCTCGTTGGCCGATCAGTCGGTGGGTACACCCACTAAACAACCGGCTGAGGTGCAAAACGCTGTGGGTGATTTATTTGCACAACCGGCATTGGCCACAGTGAAGAACGTTGCGCACCAATATCATGTCGTCTCCGATCAGCACGATTTACAGGCATTGGTTGACCGTTTGTCAGCCTCGAAGCTCTTTTGTTTCGATACGGAAACAACCGGCTTGGATGTTTTTGGTGACAGGCTGGTGGGGCTATCGTTTGCCGTGGAACCTCATGAAGCGTGGTATATTCCGTGTGATCGTACCAATATCGAATCGGTGTTGAACACTCTGAAACCACTGTTTGAAAATGCAGAGATTGCCAAAGTGGGGCAAAACATCAAGTTCGACATGATGATGTTGCGCAGTGCCGGCATTGTGGTGAAAGGGCGGCTTTATGATACGATGATTATCCATTATCTGCTTGATCCGGAAAGGCCGCATAATATGGATTATTTGGCTCGAACCTATCTTAACTACGAACCGATTCCTATTGAAGCGCTGATTGGTAAAGGCACTAAACAAAAGACGATGGATATGGTGCCGGTCGATGTGGTTGCAGAGTATGCGGCTGAGGATGCCGACGTGACGATTCAGCTCTATCGGACATTATGGCCGATGTTGCAAGAGGCGGGGTTGGTCGAGTTGTATACTAAAATTGAAGAACCTCTGATCCCGGTATTGGCAGATATTGAAATGACCGGGGTCAAGATCGATACCCAGGCGTTGGCCGCATTTGGGAAACAGTTGATCGGCGAATTGACGAACCTGGAGGATCAGATCAGACAAATGACCGGAGACCCGAGTCTGAACGTCAATTCTGCCAAACAACTTGGGGAGGCTCTATTCGGCCGGATGAAGATCGACCCGAAACCGAAAAAGACCAAAACGAAGCAATATCGCACAGACGAGGAGTATCTGCAAATGTTGACCGATCGACATCCGGTGGTTGGATTGGTGCTTGAGTATCGCGGATTACGTAAGTTGCTTTCTACATATGTCGATGCGTTACCGCAGTTGGTCAATCCTCGAACTGGAAAAATCCACACTTCGTTCAATCAGACGGTAACTGCGACGGGGCGTCTCAGTTCGACAAATCCCAATTTGCAAAATATCCCGATCCGTGATGATCGAGGTCGTGAAATCCGGAAGGCATTTATCCCATCTTCTCCTGATCGGGTATTGTTGTCGGCCGATTATTCCCAGGTGGAATTGCGCTTGATGGCGCATCTGAGTGGAGATAAGGCCATGATAGAGGCGTTTGCACATGGCGAGGATATTCATACGGCGACGGCAGCCCTGCTCTTCAAAGAGGCGAAGGAACAGGTGACACGTGAACAACGTCGGCGTGCCAAAACTGCCAATTTCGGCATCATCTATGGTATATCGGCGTTTGGGTTGGCACAGCGGCTTAATATCCCGCGCTCCGAAGCCAAACAGATTATCGATGGTTATTTCGAATCCTATCCCGATATTCGACGATATATGGAACGGGTAATCGAGCAGGCCCGTGAACAGGGTTATGTCGAGACACTGTTCGGACGCAAACGAATGTTGCCCGATATTCATTCGGCTAATGCAGTGGTCAGGAGTCTTTCAGAACGTAATGCCATCAATGCTCCCATACAGGGAGGTGCTGCCGATATTATGAAGCTGGCCATGATCGCTGTGCATAAGGAGCTGATCCAGCAAAAACTGGATGCGAAAATTATTCTGCAAGTACATGACGAGTTGGTACTCGATGTGCCCGAGATTGAGATTGATCAGGTGCGTGAGATCGTTGTGCGGTGCATGGAGAATGCGGCCAGTTTGAAGGTCAAGCTGATTGCGGAGTGCGGCATCGGTCACAACTGGCTCGAAGCCCATTAGTTGATAGATCTCGCCACAATATTCGGGTAGCAGAATCCTACTTAGACAGAGAAAAAGGAGCGCTTGTTCAGTGCAAGCGCTCCTTTTGTATTGTAAACACGAATTTGTACTGTATATCCTTTCGGCTCAAGATGGTATGTGATTGGCTTGTGGAGTTTGGGGATAGCGTGGGAAGGCGGTGCTGTTGGGGGTTACCGTTTCTCGTAGGTCAGAAAAGCAAACGGTTGGTCAAATTTTTCGCCTCGTAGAAAAGTCTCCTCTTCAATTAAATTCCATTCAGACCGATCCCATTGAGGAAAGTAGGTGTCCCCTTCATAATCTGCATCTACCTCTGTCAGGTAAAGTCGTTTTGCCAAAGGCAGTGCCTCTGCATAGATTTGGCCACCTCCAATGATGAAAAGCTCCTCGTTCTCTGGAAATAGCGCAATAGCCTCCTGCAAAGAGTGTACGACGGTGCAGCCTTCAACTGCAAAATCTGCTTGACGTGTGATAACCACATTCGTGCGATTGGGCAGAGGACGGCCAATCGATTCATAGGTTTTCCGCCCCATAATGACGGGATGGCCTGTGGTAATCGCCTTAAAACGGCGCAAATCTTCGCTAATGTGCCAAATTAAACTGTTGCCCGCTCCTATGACGTTGTTGTGGGCTATGGCGACGATAATGGAGATCATGGTTGGTAAAATTACAGTAGCCGAATATTTGTATTTGGATAATACCAGACAGTTCGCAGCTATTGGAGTTTGTTGGGGTTGATGTTCTGCTCTGTTTTCAATGAAACACCGCAGAGCATTGCTCCGACAGGTGCCATCGTGTTTGGTGACGTTGGCTTCGCTATGCATGAAACAGATCAACAAACGACTCTGGGAGGCTCGATAAACTCAGCGTGAAGTTTACCCGTTGGTAAGCTACACGGCAATCGGAGCCTTGATGGTCGGATAGGGATCGTATCCTTCGAGTGTAAAGTCTTCGTACTGAAAATCAAAGATCGATTTAACCTCCGGATTCAATTTCATTGTAGGAAGTGGGCGAGGTGTGCGTGACAACTGCTCCTCGACCTGCTCCTGATGGTTGAGATAGATGTGCGCATCTCCTAAGGTGTGGACGAAATCGCCCGGTGTCAGTCCCGTCACTTGGGCTATCATCATGGTCAACAAGGCGTATGATGCGATGTTGAATGGTACACCGAGAAAGACATCGGCACTCCGTTGGTAGAGCTGGCACGACAGTTTTCCGTCTGCCACATAAAATTGAAAGAGTGAGTGGCAGGGAGGTAAGGCCATTTTGTCGATTTCGGCAACATTCCATGCACTGACAATCAAACGACGCGAATTGGGATTGTTGCGAATCTGATCGATCAATTGCGTGATCTGGTCGATGTGACCTCCATCCGGAGTGGGCCAACTGCGCCATTGGTAGCCGTAGATCGGTCCCAGTTCACCGTTTGCATCGGCCCATTCGTCCCAGATGGTTACTTTATGGTCGTGCAGATATTGAATGTTGGTCTCACCCCGTAGAAACCATAACAATTCGTAGATGATGGAACGTAGATGCAGTTTTTTGGTGGTAAGCAGGGGAAATCCCTGACTCAGATCGAAACGCATCTGATAACCGAATGTACTGATGGTGCCGGTTCCGGTACGATCCCCTTTAATGGTTCCGTGGGTTTTGATATGGCGAAGCAGATCGAGATAGGCTTGCATGGCGTTTGATTTATTGTGTGTCAGTATTGTAGATCAACATCCTCACTGCGGCTTCAATACACGCTGTTGAGCGGAATAGGATGAATGTTTATTGTTTTGGTTTTATCTCTTTTTATGTACTGCGTGTCGGAAACAAGAATCTTGCTAAAAGTATTGCAGTAGATTATTAATGTTGAGGTGTTTCTATAGCCCTTTCGAGTGTATGGGGTAATAGCAAATCTTGTATGTCTTGTTTGTCTCCGCGGTTTATTAGTGCTTGTCAGCAGTATGCTCTGCCGGGTATTTTTTCAATTGGAATCCCTCCGGGCTTAGCTGACCGTATGTCGGATGTTCGATCCATTCTCCCAAAAAGGCAATTTCCCCTCCCTCCTGAAGCGGGAACAACTCTGCACAGTGAATGTGTCCACATACAAACAAATTGGCAGGGGCTTCCTGGTGTGCGTGTTGATAATGGTGTGCAAAACGGACAATAGGCTCATCCTCCCCTCGGAATTGGTGTGAAACTGGTCTTGAGGCTCGGTTGGATTGACTCCATCCATGTCCTAATGACATAGCCCAATAGGGATGCAGGGTTGAAAAAAGTGTGCGGAGCAACCTGTTCCGGAACACCCCAGATAAAATCCGTTGTCCCGCAGGACGAGGCCCCAATACATCTCCATGACCGATGATCACGCGTTGCCCATATAGTTCAAACGAGGTGTAGGGGGCGTGGTGGAGCGTTACGCCGCATTCATCGTGCAGATAGCGAAAAGTCCAGATATCGTGATTGCCTCCGAAAAAATGGATTGGAATGCCTCGGTCGGTTAATTCGGAAAGTTTTCCTAATGTTCGGGTGAAGCCTTTGGGAACCACATGCCGATACTCATACCAAAAGTCAAAAACATCGCCGACCAAAAAGATTGCCTCAGCATCCTGTGCTACCTCATCGAGCCATCGGACAAACAGCTGTTCGCGTCCAGCTGGATCGACTCCTGCTGGCAGGCCAAGGTGGATATCCGATGCGAAGTAGTACATGTCAGCATGTCGTGTGTATGAGTAGTTGCGGAAAGCATCCCCGTGTCAACGCTAATCCGCCATCTTGTGGTCAGTTACAAAAGGCCGTTGATCCGTGTGCGTAATTGTTCGCCTCGTAGATTGCGATCCACAATGTTGCCCTCACGATCGAGCAAAATGTTGACCGGCGTTGCTGCTACATTATAGCTCATAGCAGTCAGCCCTGTGAACCCAGCCAGGTCAATGACGTTGATCCAAGGTAACTTTTGGGTCTGTACCGACATTACCCAATTGGCTTTGTCATCGTTCAAAGCAACCTGGTAGATCTCGAAACCTTTGTCTTTGTAATCTTTATACAAAGCTTTCATCTCGTTGTTCATTCCGCTCGTGTTGGTGTCGGTAATGGACCAGAAGTACAACAATACCACTTTGCCATTCAGATCTGAAAGCTTGTGTTCGGTTCCGAACATATCCGGCAGTTTGATTTCAGGATGGTTCAGCGATGCTTCAGCGCGTTGTTGTCGGTTCATGCGTTGTGCCAATGCTGCGGCATCATCCATCTCCTTAAGATCACGTTGCAAAGCAATTACGTGTGGAGAGGTGGGGTATTTTTTAGACACCGAATCCGCTACCATACGGTAGTAAACGCGGCTGTCATTGGCATCAAACAATGTTTCGTCATTGGGCAGTCGTTGGTAAAGCGCGTACACTGCAGCCATGGACGAAGCATTTTTTACCAAAAAGGCAATGTGCTCCCGCTTGATCTTGATGTAGTGCTGGGTGTACTCCTGCAGCAGTTTTTCGCGGCGTGCATCGCTATCTGTCGCGGTCGTGGCATAAAGATTGCCTAACGAATCAAGGGCGCTGACTCCGTTCGTGTATAGCGTATTGAACTCTTTGAGTAATTGCGATTCGTCAGAACCTTCTACCGTATAATTGTGGCGTAAATCACACATCGAGTTGACCTTGAGTTTCTCACCAGGTGAGACAATCAGAGGAATGCGACTCTGTTTGTAAACAAGGTTATAGAATGTGGGAGCAGCCTCCGGAATGGTGACTGCAAAACTGTAATTGCCTTGCTGGTTGGTAACGGTTGAATCGACCACAGATACTCCTTTGGTCGTAATCATCTCCAGGTAAATAGTATCTTTACTAATGCCTGAGAAGGTTCCCGATATGTGGGCTTTGTTTTTTTGTCCGCATGAAACGGCTACTATGGCCATTGCTGACAGTAACAACAGTTTTTTCATTTCGAGGTTTTGGATTCTACGTCCCAAAAATACAATAAAATTTTAATAATCTGTCTTTATCTCCTCGTTTCGTTGGAGCTTTTTCATCTTACTGCGAACATGCTGCAGCACTTTTGTCCGATGCAGTCCGCTTGGATGGTTGTAGCCGTTGCGATCGTTGGCTCTGAATGGCTACAGTTGCTGTGAGAATCCATTCTGATGAAAGAAGGCGTATTACCCACCAAAGGCCTTCGATTTCGAAGGCCTTTGGTGAGAATAACTGTAATTTTAGTGGTTTTGCAATGAATTTATACGCAACCCTGTTTGTTCTGATAGGCCTCCAAACGACGTTGAATCTGGATTTCGAAATCACTTAAGACATTCATGTAATTCACAAAGGCTTCATAAGGGGAGCCGTATGGATTGAAGTAGCTATGTACATCTCCATCCGAGAACCATTTGGTCGCCATGTAGTAGAAGTGATCGGAGCTCTGCATGAAACGCCAAACATAATTCAGATCGGGACTGTTAAGTTGGTGAACCTTCTCTCTGAGTGCATACAGTTTGGTGAAGGCTTCATTTTGCAGCTCGTTGCCTAACCAGGCGGTGACATCACGCTCTTCGTCTGCCCAAGAGATGGGGTAGGGTGAATGAAGAACTGCGACAGGCTGGAATTCAGCAGCCACTTCCGATGGGGTGGCGAAACGTAGGGTGTTGCTTTCGATAATGGCACCGGGCAGGTCGCGCATGAAGTCGAAAATCCCGGATTCAGCCCATTGGTGTTCGCCGAATGTTTCGTAATCCATGAACAGATTGATCGTGTCGCCGCTCATGTTGGGATCTGAAAGCCATCCGACATATTTCTCGACCGTCAAAGGCCACTCGTTCCAACTCTGATTCGAGAATCGGAACGCAATATCATCGCTGAGTTTGAAATTACGCAGCAACAACCGTAATTTCTGATCTTTGGCATTGGCATAGATGAAATTGGGACTTTTCCATCCGAGGATGTGTTTTGCACCTTCGGTCAACATCGCTTCAAATCCCATCTCAGCAACAGTTTCTCCGATTGAATCGGAGTAAATCAATTCCGTATTGCGAAAGACACGCGGGCGTACACCAAACTCCTGTTTGATCACGTCAGAGTGCATGCGTACCTGTTCGATGAATTCGTCGCGATCGATCAATGAGGCGAGTGAGTGTGCGTAGGTCTCACCGAGAAACTCAACACATCCCGTTTTGGCCAAAGCACGGAAACTATCCAAAACTTCCGGTGCATAGGTGCGGAATTGTTCGATTGCCAGTCCTGACATGGAGAATGCCACCCGAAATTTACCTTTGTGAGCCTTGATTTGATCCAGCAGCAAGGCATTCATTGGCAGGTAGCATTTCTGAGCAATTTTCTGGAGAATGGTCTTATTGGTCAGATCGTCCAGATAGTTGTGATCCTTGCCCATATTGAAGAAACGGTACCGTTTCAGCCGAAGTGGCTGATGTACCTGAAAATAAAAGCAGACGGTCTTCATCATGTGTATGTCGTTATTTTGTTTGTCGCTTTTGTTTCGGTCGAAGCGGGCAATACCGTTTGACTCATTGTGCAATCAATATGATATGTCTGTTTGCCGCTCCTGTCAGGTTTGACTGTGTGCTTAAGGTGTTAGAGTTTTGGTGTTAGAGTTTTGGTGTTAGGTGTCCTGTATCTTACAATCAAGCGCTCATTTGCTGTGGAAGCAATTCAAATGCTTCTTGTCGTATGAAACGTTTTTCCTTTTCGGCCTTCCCTTTCTCAGCAATTCAATAACCCTTAGGCTCAGTCAATATTTTGCTTTCAACTTTTTGTTTTGTCGGCGCAGTATGTTTCCGTATCAGAGGACTGATTCGTATACCCGTACAATTTCACCGGCTGCATCTTCCCAACGTAAGTTGGTCGCTTCATGGCAACCCCGTTCAGAAGACATCTTGGCCAAGGCCGGGTATTTTACTAAACCGTAAATTGCATCGGCCAGCGCATCTACATCCCAGTAATCGACTTTAATTGCGTAGTCGAGCACTTCTGCTACTCCCGATTGCTTCGAGATAATGACCGGGACATTCGATTTCATCGCCTCGAGCGGCGAAATGCCGAATGGCTCAGAGACTGACGGCATAACGTAAACGTCACTGAGAGCAAACATCTTTTGTACTTCGGCCCCACGCAAAAATCCTGTGAAATGGAATCGGTTGGCAATACCAAGTTTGGCAACTCGGCGAATGACGTGGTTGAGCATATCCCCACTGCCTGCCATGACAAAACGGACATTATCGACCCGTTTGAGTACCTTGGCTGCAGCTTCAACAAAATAGTCCGGCCCCTTTTGGTAGGTGATGCGTCCCAAAAATGTGACGATCTTATCATCTACACCGCGCTCCTCGGCTTCGTGCTCCTGAGCGGCAAAGCGGACTGCATTGTGAACGGTCACCACTCTTTCCGGGGGAATGCCGTATTTGTTGATCACGATGTTTCGGGTCAGGTTACTTACTGCAATCACTCGGTCTGCCTCCATCATCCCGGTCCGTTCAATGTTGTAAACCTGTTGATTGATATTCTCTCCGCTACGGTCAAACTCCGTTGCGTGCATATGTACTACTAAGGGTTTGCCCGATACCCGCTTTGCAGCAATGCCGGCGTAGTAGGTCAACCAGTCGTGAGCGTGAATAACATCGAACTGTCCGGCCAAATTCTTGGCAACCTGGGCTGCTACCATCGCATATCGCGCGATCTCTTCCATCAGGTTCGGGCCATAACTTCCCGAGAAATTATATCGTTCTTTCCAAACATCCCCTTGGGTTAAGAAACTCCCCGTCTGACGGGCCTGTTCGGAATAGCTGGCATACTCTTCGGGAGAGATGTAAGGCACCATGTTCGAATTGATGTGTATGAACGTGAGTTTCTCCCAGATGCTCTGTTGCTTCGGGTCACCGTATAAGGTCTCTACGTCAGAGGCATTGACCACGCGCACAAATTGTTGATCCTCATCGCCGAATGCTTTGGGCATGACGAAGATCACCTTTACGCCATGCTGGGCCAACCCTCGCGTCATGCCGTAGCAGGCGGTCCCCAAACCTCCTGCAATATGTGGGGGAAATTCCCAGCCGAACATCAAAACTCTCATCTGTCTTGCTTTTATTGTTGTTCCTTATTCGTATTTCTGTCTGCCTGCGCAGCTTCGGATGTGTATTTTACTGACCCTCCGTTGTCGCTGCTATCCGTTCCAAAATTTTCATTTTGTCTCACGGGATGTACAAGGCTATTCCCTAATACGGCTCTCCCGCATCCAACAGACCCGCACAACTTTCACATATACACTTGTTGGCACTATCCCCTCAATTGTTATCCTTGGTTGTGCTGAGAAAGTTCATGCCTCTCTGGGTCGTTTGTGCAAGGACTTGATTGAGCCTCCCAAACGTGTGTTCGAGTCGAATTACAAGATATTCTTACATCTCTTTCTGGTAGCCGCCGTAATTTTCGATCATCTCATTGATGCGTAAAATCGCCCCGACACTCCATGCCTGTGAAAAAGCACCTCGTGCATCAAATGGGGGATCTCCATCGTAGATCTCGGAAATGGAGGCCAATCCATTGTCACTGATATCCTCTTCGAAGTTTTTGATCAACTCAATCGCTTCGTTGCAGAAATCGGCTCCTTTGATATTAAAGCAGGCTTGAGCGTAGTGCTCCAGCAACCATGGCCATACGGTTCCCTGGTGATATGCCTTGTCTCGTGTCGGCTGGTCACCTTCGTAACGCCCTTCATACAGAGGATTACTCGGTGAGAGAGTGCGCAACCCTTTGGGGGTGAGCAGGTGACGCCGTACAATCAATAGTACGTCCAATACTTGTGACTCACTCAGCATGCGGTAAGGCAGCGAGCAGGCGATAATCTGATTCGGACGAATGAACATATTTTGTCCCTGGTCATCTACGTAGTCAGCCAGATACTCTTCCTTTGTATTCCAAAACAGCTCGAGGAAAGAGGTTTTGATCTGTGCCGGTACGTCTTTCCATTGATGAACAAATGTGGTGTCACGATGTTTGCGAGCCAATTCCAACGTGTAGCTGACGGCATTGTACCACAAGGCGTTAATCTCTACCTGATAACCGTCTCGACCGGTTACCGGCTTGCCATCCACAACGGCATCCATCCAGGTCATGGCCAAATTCGGATTCGACGCCCATACCAACATATTGTCATTTACCCGTATGTGTTCGCCAATGCCTCGACGATAGGCTTTGAGCACCTCCTTCATGGCGTGTCTGTATTGCTTCCAGATCACTGCAGATCCGACATGTTTCTCCAATGCCTGCAAAGTCCAGAAGAACCACAGCGGGGCATCTACGGAGTTATATGCACTACCCATATTGGGGAGGAGGCCGTCATGCATTTCGTTGACCAAAGTGTCGATCACATCGCGGCAATCCTGTACGTTCCCCTGAGTGAGGGTGATGCCGGGCAAAGCGATAAAGGTATCGCGGCCCCAACGTCCGAACCATGGATATCCGGCGACAACCGCTGTCCGTTTTCCGTGGCGAACAATGAATTGTCGTGCCGAATGGCGCAAGCAAGAGAAAAAGTCGATCTTGTTGGAGCGTCGGGCCAGCTCTTCGTTGAATGTCTGTTCTAACTCTTCGGGTTTGGCCTGTCCAGTTGCGCAAGAGAAGATAACGCTTTCTCCTTTGGCAATCTTCATCTCGAAATAACCGGTGGTCAACAGGTCTTCATGTGCCGGGTAACCGCGCCGGGCCTCTTCGGCATATTCAAAATTGAGGAACCAGTCCGGAGCGGCTATGAATTCAGCTTCACTGCTGGTCTGCAAGTACAACCACGGGAATCCTTCGTAAAGGCGGTTGCAAACGCCCCCTGTTACTGGATAACTGTGGGTGTCGGCTACCATGTTGGCATGCGTGAGTTCATGGCTTTTGCGGAAAGCGAGATAGGGACGCAAACGTAGCCATGTTTCAGATTTTGCCTCCAGCAGCGTGTAACGGATAAGCAGCTGAGTCCGACTGTGGATCCACAGCAACTCTTTTTGCAACGTTACCCCACCTACCCGATAGGTGATTGTCGGGGTCGGGGTGTAGTTGAAGTTGATGATGTATTTATGTCCACGGGGTTCGTAAACACCCGGGAAACGGTGAATGGCCAGATTGAAACTCTGATTGTGCTGGACAATCGTTTCGTCAATCGATGAAAGCAGCACATAGTTGTCATCTTCCTCTTCGTTACGCGGGCAGACGACCAGTCCGTGGTATTTGCGTGTGTTGCAGCAGACCATGGTCGTACTCATGTAACCACCGGCGCGATTGGTGCTTAGCATCTCACGGTGCAGGGAGTATTCGAGGTTGCCCAACTCATTTTTGTCAAAGTGTAGAACGCTCATGCGAATCAATTTTTCTTACTCATAAATATAAATAAAAATATCAAGAAAAGTATGCTTTGAATCAAATTTTCTTACTCGTAAATATAAATAAAAATATCAAGAAAAGTATGCTTTGAATCAAATATTAATGTTAATTAAATGTGCAAAATGTCGCTTGTAAGGGTCTTTATGACGGTTTCGTCTGCTTTGAGATGGGTGCAACCCTGGGTATAGCTGATGGCTGGGGACGGAATAGTGAAAAGATCTGTACTTGGACGTATCAAATGAAATGAGCGATTTTGGAAGTAAAATGGTATGGATAAAGATTATAGAGTTATGGATTAAAGACCTTCTGCGAGATGACTGTTGCTCGGTTAGTGATAAGTATCGGAGATCGTATTCGGGAAGCAGTGATTCTGTGCCGGAATATGCGTCAGAATCGAAGAAGAGCGTTTGATATGATTTTTTGGGACAGCAGTTTTGATAAAAATAAGCCTGAATAAAAAAGGCATTTATATATAAAATTACACAATATATTTGATTTGTGTAATATTCTTCTTATATTTGTTGTGTAAACTTGTATGAAATGGTAAATCAAGACTTCAACTCAATATTCGAATTGTTCGATCGGTTTCCCACGGAACAAAGTTGCATTGACCACTTGGAGTGGCTAAGATGGAACGGGGATGTTGTTAGTCCTTGGGATCCATCATCTGTTGTCTATAAATGTAAAGATAATAAATATCGTTGTAAAAACACGGGGAAATACTTCAATGTTAAGACAAATACATTATTTGACAGCACTAAAATATCTTTAAGAAAATGGTTCGCTGCAATATGGCTTGTTACATGTCATAAACGAGGTGTATCATCAATACAATTAAGTAGAGATATTGGAGTAACCCAGAAGACAGCATGGTTTATGTTGCACAGAATCAGAAAGGCTTTTGGGATCACCAATGACGATAATACTGGAATAGGCGGAGAAATTGAAATTGATGAGACGTTTGTTGGCGGGCGAAACAAGAATCGCCATAAAGATAAGAAGGTTGAGAAATGCCAAGGAAGAAGTTTTAAGGATAAAGTACCAGTATTTGGCATGTTACAACGTGGAGGAATATTAATTGCTGAAGTTGTATCGGACACTAAAGGAAGTACACTGTATAACGTTATTAGGCGTTATGTTACAGAAGGGAGTATAATATACACGGACGGATGGGTGTATGGAAATATACAGAATAACTACCAGCAATATTCTGTTGACCATGGAAGAGGATTTTATGGAACAAATTTTATTACTGCATATAGCGAGTTGATAAGTATAAATACAAACAAAATTGAAAATGCTTGGACACACTTAAAAAGAATGATCGTAGGGACTTATTATAAGATGAGTAAAAGACATTTACAATCTTATATAGATGAGTTTGTTTTCAGATTTAATACGAGAAATGAAACTACATCGCAACGATTTAACATGTTGCTTAGCAATTTAGAATGTCGTTTAACTTATAGAGAATTAATATATGGATAAAAGAAAAGATTTAGTAGCAAACTATGAGGGTGTTTTAAGAATAGGAGATAAAGAGCTACCTTGCGCTGTTCTTAATGATAATACACGTATTTTAACTGCATCTGCGGTATTTGACGCTTTTGATAGACCAAGGAAGGGGAAATCAAGCGAATCGTATAGAGCGGACCGAATGCCAGCATTTATAAATGCAAACAACCTTCAACGATTTATAGGTCAAGAACTTATGGAGTGGACCAATCCAATAACATATCTTGATCTCCATGGAAATACAAAACAAGGCTATAATGCACGAATATTGAGGGGTTTATGTAAAGTATATATTGACGCAAAAAAAGCCAAAGCTCTACTGAAAAGCCAAGAGAGATTTGCTGATATCGCTCAGGCAATTTTATATGCTTTATCTGATATTGGTATTATTGCACTTGTTGATGAGGCTACTGGTTATCAACATGAAAGAGAGCAAGATGAGCTTCAAAAAATATTAAAAGCATATATATCAGAAGAACTTCTACCTTGGCAAAAAAGATTTCCAGATATATATTATAAGGAACTATTTAGGCTTAATGGATGGGATTATACAATTAAGGATATCAGAAAGAGACCAGGCGTAATTGGTAAATGGACAAATGAACTCATATATGAACAATTACCAAAGGGAGTATTAGATGAATTAAAGGCCAGAACTCCTAAAAGTTCGAGTGGCAATAATTTGGTAAGATTACACCAAAGTTTGAGCGAAGACATAGGACATCCTGCTCTTTCTTCACAGATAACACAAGTGGTTACTTTGTTTCAACTCTCAGACAACATGAAACAAATGTGGCTAAATTTCGAGAAACTAAAAATAAGGCAAAGTGGACAATTATCTTTACCTTTTGATTTTGATGATAACGGACATACAATAGAACCAAAAAATAATACAACAATATCATCATTTGACAGCAGCTTAAAGAAAGCTCTTGATTACAATCCGAGAAAATAAGTTGCTATATTAGAATCTTTTTATATCTTTGTCGCGTACCTTTAAAGGTGCGCTTTTTTTGTATTAAAATAGCTCAATCGCCTCTGAATCACCACCTCGGAAATGAACGAGCTGTATAACACATGTTGGGAGTCCGCGTATGGGCGCAGACTTCTGCTTAATGTGTTATGGCTTGTGGTGAGCCAAGAGGCGTAGGCGAATGTCTGCGCTTTTCTTTTTTTTTGGGGGTTAAGCATCAGACAGTGACGTTTTATGATAATACTATTCTTCAGATGTTTAACTAATAACTTCGATCTATGAAAAGAGTAATTTCACTATTGGTATTGGTTGTATTTTCATTCATGGTATCCAGTTGTGGATCAACTATCCGCCTTAAAGGGTCGTACCCAGATTCCCATTTCAGTAAGGAAACAGATCTGCAATACGAAGAAGTCTGGACGCGAGTCATTGATTTTTTTGCTATGTCTGGCATCCCAATCACTACAATAGATAAATCAAGTGGACTAATTGTCGCATCACGAGTTTCTTTCCTTAATTCTTATACACGAGAGGTAAATGGTGCTCCTCTTGATCCTGAAGCCTATGTCGTGATTCCAACTGTTCGAGGGATGTTTGGGAATCGCCTCGAACCTAATGCGGCAATAACAGGAGACTGGGAAATGGTAGGTGATTGGAATGTTAGAATCAAGGCTAATGGGAGTAAAACTATAGTAAACGTTAATATGGTTAATGTGGAATGTTTCTATCGAACATCAGGTCTAAGTGGTAATACAACAAAAATACCAATTAAAAGTACTGGTGTTTTTGAAAATTCATTATTAAAATACCTTACAGAGTAAAATAAAATCACCTCTGAATAGCAATAAGTATCGAATACCATAGACCAATACTTATTGCTATTCATTATATTGTGTAAATTTGTATGTAATTACCATAAAAAAAATAAGCCTGGGTTGAAACCCAGGCTTATTTGTAAGCAATGTTGAGGATTTTTATCATCTATTATCCTCTACGAGTGAGGGAGATATTGTCTGTTAGGCCCATTTAACCAAAGCAAAGTCCATGCGGTGAGGCAGTTTTTCGTTTTTCGGGAAGACACGAATCGCAATGTCAAATGAACCGGTTGTGTCAGGGGTCAACGACAGCTTGTAGAAGACTAACGAGCCCTCTTGGCGTTCTACCTTCAATTCCCGTTTGGCAATAATATGAACGTTGTTATTGTCGATCTGGCTGGCCATGATCACCTCAACTCCGATATCCTCCGAACGCAGTGTGTCAACATCGATTACCGCCTCAATGTTGTATGAGTGGCCAATCATAATCGCCTCTTTACCCATGTCGAAACGTTGAACGCTTACGATACGTACTTTGTCCCAGGCGTTGCTGACTTTCCGTTTCCAGGCGGCAATCTCCCGAGCCATCTGGAAGTTTTCAGCCCTCATCTTGGTATTGCGAGCGAACAACTTGTCGTAGAACCGCTCCTGATAGTCGGCCAGCATACGGTTCGTGGTGAAGTTCGAGGCAATGTCGGCAATGCAGATCTTTACGGAGTTGAGCCATTCGTGTGGAATGTTGTCTGTGCCACGATTGTAGTATTTCGGAATAATCTCGTTCTCAATCGTGTTGTAGATCAGCTCGGCATCCAGTTCGTTCTGGAAGTTCTGATCCTCAAAGGTGCGTTCCATCGGGAGTTTCCATCCGCCGCCTTCGTGGTAGCCTTCAACCCACCAGCCGTCGAGTACGCTGAAGTGCATCGTACCATTCATAACAGCCTTTTCGCCGCTGGTGCCCGATGCTTCGAGAGGACGGGTCGGCGTGTTCAGCCAAATATCGACACCCTGTACCATGCGACGGGCCAACTCCATGTCGTAATTCTGCAGGAAGATGATACGCCCTACGAAACGAGGCATGGCAGCCACCTCGACGATCCGCTTGATCAGATCCTGTCCCGGTTTGTCGTTCGGGTGTGCCTTGCCGGCAAAAATGAACTGTACAGGCCGTTCCGGATTATTGACGATCGCATCCAAACGATCCAAGTTAGTGAAGAGCAGGTGAGCTCGTTTGTAAGTCGCGAAACGGCGGGCGAAACCGATGGTCAGAATATCCGGTTTCAGCATCTCCTGAATGCGGATCAACTGTGCTGGAGAGTCGAAACGGAACTGTCCGGGATCGCTTACCCGTTTTTTGATCTGGTTGATCAGCTTTTTCTTCAAAATCAGACGCTCTGCCCACAACTCTTCGTCAGGAATCTCATGTGCCTTTTGCCATGCAGGAATATTATAGGATGGCAGTGAGAAGCCTTCCGGGAAATATTTTGCATAGAGACGGCGCATGTTCGTAGCACACCATGTCGGGAAGTGAACACCATTGGTCACATAGCCGATGTGCAGCTCATCTTTGAAATAACCGGGCCACATGCCACCGAGAATATCCTTGCTCACCTCGCCATGCAGCCAGCTGACGCCGTTTACCTCCTGTGAAAGGTTGCAGGCCAGGAAACTCATCGAGAATTTCTCGTTCGGATCGTTCGGGTTGGTCTTGCCCAAGTTGATGAACTGCTCCCACGTAATACCCAGACGGTCGGGGTAGTGTCCCATGTACTGACGGATCATCGATTCGGGGAAGGCATCGTGACCAGCCGGAACTGGTGTGTGGGTGGTGAACAGCGAGGAAGAGCGAACCACCTCCAGCGCTTCGCTGAACGACAATTTGCGTTTGTCGATCAGGTCGTGAATGCGCTCGATGCCGATAAAGGCCGCGTGACCTTCGTTGCAGTGGTAAACATCTTGGTGTGCGCCGATCGTATGCAGCAGGCGCATACCGCCGATGCCGAGCAGCATCTCCTGTTTGAGTCGGTTTTCCCAATCACCGCCGTATAGATGGTAGGTGATGGCGCGATCCTCTTCCCGGTTCAGATCGTGGTCGGTGTCGAGCAGGTAAAGCTCTGTACGACCAACGTCGCAACGCCAGATACGTCCCGTAACAATACGTCCCGGTAATCCGAGCTGGATAGACAGCCAGTTCCCGTGTTCGTCACGTACTGGGGTAATTGGCAGTTTGGTGAAGTTCTGCGGTTCGTAGCTGGCCTCTTGGTCGCCGGCTGATGACAGCCGCTGCGTAAAGTAACCGTAACGGTAGAGCAATCCCACAGCGATCATCGGTACGTTCTTGTCACTGGCCTCCTTGAGGTAGTCGCCGGCCAAAATTCCCAAACCTCCCGAATAGATCTTCAGTGAAGAGTGGATGCCGTATTCCATGCTGAAATATCCGATTTTGGGCCCTTTGGCATCCTTTTTCTGATCCATGTAGGCCTTGAACTGTGCATAGGTACTGTCCATCTTGGCCAGGAAGGTCTCATCCTTCTCCAGTTCTACCAAACGTGAATAATTCAGCTTGTCGAGGAAATCGATCGGGTTCTTTTCGCAGGCTACCCACAGATCATAATTGATGTATTCCCAGATTTCGTATGCCTCGGGGTGCCAAGACCACCAAAGGTTTTTCGAAAGTTCTTCAAGCGGGTGTAAGCGTTGAGGAAGTGTCCGTTCTACCATCAGACGAGTCCACGTCGGACGGTTGCTGACTAATTGTTGGCGAACGAAATTGATCTGTTCGTTCTGGTTGCCACCTCCCTCATATTCGAATCCTGAACGACGCATGGCCATTTTCTCCAAAGCAATATGATAAGCATTCGCATAGTAGGCAAATAGGTTTTCCCACAAAGCGATTTCAGAAGTTTTAAGTGCAGAATTTTGATATGTAGTGTAATCGCGTGTGTTCATGTTGCTGAACTTCACGATCGATGAGGCAATGCGGGTGGTCACCTGTGCATCGTTGTCATCGTTGCGGTCGATCACCTCGACCCCTTTGTGCTCCTTGCAGTGCTCGGCTACCCACAAACCGAAACCGGCCAATGAGGTGGTGACGGTCGGAACCCCGAAGGCCACGCTTTCGAGCGGAGTGTATCCCCACGGCTCGTAATACGAAGCGAATACCGTAATGTCCATGCCGCAGAGCAACTCGTAATAATCTTTGTCGAAGATACCGTCATGGCCGTTGAGGTATGAGGGTACAAACATGACCTGAACCGGACTCGATGGATCCATCAACTTGGTCTCTTTGATCTTGTTGATGATCGGATCCCATTCCGGAGCAGACAGATAGTGAGTCGTGTTGCGAATGACAGACGAGTCGATCTGTGCCGATGCATCTTTCAGACGTGCCTGTAGATCCTTGCGTGGTCCGTTATTGCCGGCTGGTACCGTGATGTAGGCCAGTACGGGGCGTTTGAGAGCTGAGGCCGGACCATTGGCCAGTTGAATCAGCGAGTCGACAAAGACGTCGAGCCCTTTGTTCTTGAATTCGTAGCGTCCGCTGGTGCCGACAATCAGTGGATCGGCGTCGTAATGGATGCCGAGGCAGATTTCGGCGATAGAGATCATTTGCTGACGGGCCGCTTTGCGTTTCTGTTCCAATACGTCGTCTGCCCAGACAAAGTCGTCTTCAAAACCGTTCGGAGTAACTAGATCGACATCCTTGTGAAGCAGGTATTTGCATTCACGAGCCGTCAAATCACTGACCGTTGTAAAACAGTCGTAATGTTCAGCCGCCGTCTTTTCCAACGAGTGTTTGGCTACGACATTGAAACGACGTGCCAGCTCATCGGCATTCAATCGGGTCAGATCGCCATACAACGGCATACCGTTGCCTGCAATGCAGCGGCCCATAACCGTCGCATGGGTCGTGAAGACGGTTGCAATTTCCGGCTTCTTTTTCATCAGATAGAGACCTCCGCTTGAAGTCATCCACTCGTGGAAGTGGCTGGCGATCTTGTCGGTGGTGGTGCAGAAGGTCTGTACGTAATTTTCAATGACTTTGGCTGCCGCATACCCGAACAATACGGGTTCGATGTAGTCCCATTGTCCGCTGATCGAATCGACCCGGTAGTCCTCCCACAGCCGTTTGAGGACCTCGTCTTTTTGCGAGAAGAATTCTGTAAAATCGACCAGAATGGTCAATGGACGGCCCTCGATTTTCCATCGTCCGATGCGGATGCGGATGCCGGCATTGAACATCGACTCTCGCCAATCGGCCAATAATGTAGAGTCTTCTTCAAATTCGTGGTTGCCCTCTTCGCGGTGAATGTCCGGTCCGATAAGCATATAATGATCATGCAATTGCTCTGTAACGGTCAGGGCCTTGGTGGCGATGACTGTATGAATGCCACCGACCTTGTTGCAAACTTCCCAACTTACCTCGAACAGGTAATCCGGATTTAAATGAATCTCTTTCGTTGACATATTTTCTGTTTTTCGCAGTTGTGTTTTCTTAATTTAAACGATGTCGTGATTGCTGCCGCAATGTTGCAGACAATCAGCCGTTGTTGTAATTCAAATGCCGAGCCTTATTGCTCCTGAAAAAAATCTTTTTTGTATCGAACGACAACAAGCCTTACAAATATACATTTTTTGACGTTAGAGCGTTCGTTATCCGACAAAAAGATCAGAAATGATGCTATCCGAAACGAACCATCGTTCGGCAGGAATCCGATAACACAAATCGGGTGCCTCTTCTGGCTGGTCGATATGTGGTTGAGAACTATCTGATGTTTGTTGCCAAATGCAGTCAGGGTTCGTCGCTATTTCCGTGTTTACGGGTGAGACGTGGTTTCCGAAACGTTCTGTATCGAGAATCAAGTCACCAGAAACGAGATGCCGTTCCGCTTGCCGTATGAAATAGCGTAGTCGCTCTGGCCCAAATCGGGAGGCCAACTCTGCCGTGTGTACACCGTCTGCTGTTCGTAAATGGGTCATGATATGCTCATCGTACTGCATCTCGGGTGTTAAAATCTCGCTTTCGGCCTGTGCTGCTGTTGGAGTGTGTTCGAGGTATCGTCCCAAATGGGCGATATTCCATTGCCGCCGCTTGCCGTCAAAAGAGTGTGCGGAGGGGCCGATGCCGAGATAGGGTACATCGTGCCAGTAAAGACTGTTATGGCGAGCCTGGCGCCCGGGCAGTGCGAAATTGGATATTTCGTAATGTTCGTAGCCGGCCTCACAAAGGATTGACCGTAAGAGTTTGTATTGTGCCAGACTGCTCTCGGAATCGATCTCCTGCAGCGTGCCACGTGCTTTGGCCCTGCCGAAAGGTGTTTGCGGTTCAATGGTCAGGTGGTAGGCTGATATGTGTTCGGGGCGCAGTGAGAGTGCTTGTTGCAAATTATCGCGCCACTCTTCCAGAGTCATGTGGGGTAGGCCGTAAATCAGATCAATACTCAGATTGTCGAATCCGGCTTGACGTGCTGCCTGAACAGCCTCGAAGGCACTACGGGCGGTGTGGCGACGGTGCATCCATTGCAGATCGCGGTCGTGGAACGATTGAATGCCGATGCTGAGTCGATTGACCCCCTCCTGACGTAAAGCTGTCAGATAATCCAAAGAGAGATCATCGGGATTGGCCTCGACGGTTATCTCTTCGAGTGGAGCGTTGTGCCATTGCTGTCGTATCTGGCGAATAAAGTCTCCCAATTCCTCAGGAGTTAATAGGCTGGGGGTGCCGCCACCGAAATATAGGGTCTCGATACAGGCCGTTGCGGGTAATGAGATCAGCGAGCTGTTGGGTTGTCTCTCCAATTCAGACGAGTCGTCGCATGAGGAACAAGAAAAGGGCGCTGCTGTTTGTAAAACGCCTCTTTGTGAAAAATTGATTTGAGAATCAGTTTTAGAAGGGATGTAACCGTGTCGTTCGAGACGCATCCGTAATTCGTGGTGAAGCATCTCCAATAACTCGTTGCGGCGGGTGAGTGATGTCCCCGAAAAGAAGTCGCAATAATAACAGCGGCTTTTGCAAAAAGGAATATGTATGTAGATGCCGGCCATACTATTACATGAGATTGTGTGGAGCTTATTCAGATTTAGAAGCAATACGCTTCACTGTTTGCAATGCGTATTGATATTAAATCTTTTAATCAATTATCAATAACAACGTTTTTTATCAGGTCGAATACTGTATGCGATCATTGAACGTTATTCTAAAACAGGATCAGTGTTCTCACCGTTTGTATGGAGTGTGGTCCGCAGAGGCCTATTGTCTCTGACGATTCGTTCCCCTTTGCGGGTGATCAGGAAAGGAGGTTACGCGAATTGGAGTGATATTTGCGTTGGCTTACCTGTCTGATTGAAAAACGTTAAATTCGTGCCCGATTCAGGATCCCGTCACGGTATCATTGGGGGATAGCTGGATGGCCTCCTGCGAACATTTTATTATTGATAACGGCTGCAAAGATAGTGATTTATGCGTAAGAGAAGGTGCAAATATACGACAGTGTTGAATGTGCTGCTTGGTCTGTGGACAGTCGGAGTATTGTACGGCTCTTTAGCCCCGGGCGATGATTTGCCCTCTGCTGGGTGGTTTGACTGGATCCCCTACTTTGATAAAGTGGTGCACTGGGGATTTTATTTCGGTGAGACGCTCTTGCTGTTGTTGCGATTCAATCCCCAAGGTTGGCGTCGCGGAGCTGTAGTAATCGGCGTGATTTTGTGTTCCGGAGGAATCGAACTAGTACAAGGAGTATTGGGCTATCGTTCCAAAGATTTGATCGATTTTGCGGCAAACAGTTGCGGTGCGTTATGTGGGGCTCTGATTGCGCCTTTTATTAATAATTTGATTAAAAAGAGGTTGCAGGTGCCGAAATAACCTGTTTGAATCCTGAAATTTCAGGTTTAACCTCTTGATTGATAGCTGCGAAATAATTTTTATGAAATTTTAATATTTTGCATTGTTATTTTTGTAACAATCCAAAAAGTTACTATCTTTGCGGCGGTTGAAAGAGTCGTTGGAATCGGTCAACCGATCTGCTCCCAAAAAGAGTTGCTGGGATTGGATCAAAAATATGGATGTGTTAACTTAAAAAATACAACATTATGGCAATTGATTTGAGCAAGTACGGTATCACCGGTGTGACTGAGATCGTACACAATCCTTCTTACGAAGAGCTGTTCAAAGAAGAGACCAAAGCCGGTCTGGAAGGCTTTGAAAAAGGTACCCTGACCGATATGGGTGCAGTAAACGTGATGACTGGTGTTTATACCGGCCGTTCACCTAAAGACAAATTCTTCGTAATGGATGATACCACCAAAGATACTATCTGGTGGACCTCTGAAGAGTACAAAAACGATAACAAACCGCTGAGCCAGGAGAGCTGGAAAGTGCTGAAAGATTTGGCTGACAAAGAGCTGTCTAACAAACGCCTTTTTGTTGTCGATACTTTCTGCGGTGCTAACGAAAATACCCGCCTGAAGATCCGTTTCATCATGGAGGTTGCATGGCAGGCTCACTTCGTAACCAACATGTTCATCCGTCCGACCGCTGAGGAGCTGGCAAATTATGGCGAACCTGATTTCGTTGTATTGAACGCTTCTAAAGCTAAGGTTGAGAACTACAAAGAGCTGGGTCTGAACTCAGAGACTGCAGTCGTATTCAACCTCACCGAGAAAATGCAGGTTATTATCAATACTTGGTATGGTGGTGAGATGAAGAAAGGTATGTTCTCTTACATGAACTACCTGCTCCCGCTGAAAGGCATCGCTTCAATGCACTGCTCTGCAAACACCGATAAAGAGGGTAAAAATACCGCTATCTTCTTCGGTCTGTCTGGTACCGGTAAAACTACGCTGTCTACCGATCCGAAACGTCTGTTGATCGGTGATGACGAGCACGGTTGGGATGACGAAGGCGTCTTCAACTTCGAAGGTGGTTGCTACGCTAAAGTTATCAACCTCGACAAAGAGAGCGAACCCGATATTTGGAACGCTATCAAACGTGACGCTCTGTTGGAGAACGTAACCGTTCATGAGGATGGTTCAGTTGACTTCGCTGATAAATCGGTTACCGAGAACACCCGTGTATCTTACCCGATCTATCACATCAACAACATCGTTAAACCGGTTTCGAAAGCAGGTCCTGCAGAGAAAGTGATCTTCCTGTCTGCTGATGCATTCGGTGTACTGCCTCCGGTTTCAATCCTGACTCCTGAGCAGACTCAGTACTACTTCCTCTCTGGCTTTACCGCTAAATTGGCAGGTACCGAGCGTGGTATTACCGAACCGACCCCGACCTTCTCAGCTTGCTTCGGTGCAGCCTTCCTGTCATTGCACCCAACCAAATACGGTGAGGAGCTGGTTAAGAAGATGCAGAAGAGCGGCGCTACCGCTTACCTCGTAAACACCGGTTGGAATGGTACTGGTAAACGTATCTCAATCAAAGATACCAGGGGAATTATCGACGCTATCCTCGATGGCTCAATCGACAAGGCTCCGACCAAGATGATCCCATACTTTGACTTCAAGGTTCCGACCGCTCTGCCTGGCGTAGATCCGAAGATCCTCGATCCTCGCGATACTTATGCTAACGCTGCAGATTGGGATGCTAAAGCCAAAGATTTGGCAGAACGCTTTATCAAGAACTTCAACAAGTTCACTGGCAACGAAGCTGGTAAGAAGCTGGTTGCTGCCGGTCCGAAATTGTAATTCATGGTAAAAGATGCATAAGCCGGCGGGGCGGTCACATCAGTGACC
>ERZ791794.72-NODE-72-length-91870-cov-4.483788_pt1 | contig 91870 bp, 69 predicted proteins | sample MGYA00510312_ERZ791794 | MGnify/ENA primary metagenome ERZ791794 (study PRJEB30046, sample SAMN00791977) | human gut metagenome | study: EMG produced TPA metagenomics assembly of the A metagenome-wide association study of gut microbiota in type 2... | reverse complement strand
ACTGGACTTACTGGAGTTCTCGTCCCCTCGTGGGGATTTCTTTATATTAACATGCAATGGTGAATGATATGGTAAAAACACTCATGATGTTCTCGTCCCCTCATGGGGATTTCTTTATATTAACTTAACAAAAACAAATAATTGTGTGAATCGACACAACAGTTCTCGTCCCCTCATGGGGATTTCTTTATATTAACCATTGACGATTTTGATTATTGCATCGATTATGACACGGTTCTCGTCCCCTCATGGGGATTTCTTTATATTAACTCGTAACATTCAGTGGGACGCTACCTACAGAACAATGGTTCTCGTCCCCTCATGGGGATTTCTTTATATTAACTATTAAAAAGGAACTTACTAGCACATTACAAGAGGTTCTCGTCCCCTCATGGGGATTTCTTTATATTAACGACAAAATGGAAATATAGAAACGGATATGTAGAGTTCTCGTCCCCTCATGGGGATTTCTTTATATTAACAATTGGAGGTATGTCGTATGAGATATTTTGAATTAGTTCTCGTCCCCTCATGGGGATTTCTTTATATTAACACATTGTATCTGACAATGAATTGAATGCTTTTGCGTTCTCGTCCCCTCATGGGGATTTCTTTATATTAACATATTGACTTATTATCATATCCCGAAGTGTATATGAGTTCTCGTCCCCTCATGGGGATTTCTTTATATTAACAGTGGATTACACCATGAATCAAGTGGTTGCAGAGTTCTCGTCCCCTCATGGGGATTTCTTTATATTAACGTAGTGACAATTTAACACAAGCCAGTAAATTTCATATGGTTCTCGTCCCCTCATGGGGATTTCTTTATATTAACAAGAATCTCTCAGAATGGTTAGACGACCGGAAAAACATGTTCTCGTCCCCTCATGGGGATTTCTTTATATTAACTAGCAACGAAAGCGGTATCTCTGAATGGATAAGAGTGTTCTCGTCCCCTCATGGGGATTTCTTTATATTAACTGAAAAAGATTACAACCAATGGAAAGCCTCAGCAGAGTTCTCGTCCCCTCATGGGGATTTCTTTATATTAACATATATATAGTGGTCTTGGTATCGCCTTAATGGGTTCTCGTCCCCTCATGGGGATTTCTTTATATTAACAAGAGTACGAATTGACAGAACTTTGTGACTATCGTTGTTCTCGTCCCCTCATGGGGATTTCTTTATATTAACGATATTACAAGGGTTATACTATTAAATATGATAATAACAGTTCTCGTCCCCTCATGGGGATTTCTTTATATTAACTACTATGGAGATTATTGCTTTGGTACAGAAAGAGAAATCGTTCTCGTCCCCTCATGGGGATTTCTTTATATTAACGACAATAAATATTTTAACGTCAAAAGTACGGATGCAGTTCTCGTCCCCTCATGGGGATTTCTTTATATTAACTGAACATTATAATTGTGAACGTGTTGAATTTTTAAAATGTTCTCGTCCCCTCATGGGGATTTCTTTATATTAACAAAGTACAGACAGTATTGCAAAACATATTATTAGTTCTCGTCCCCTCATGGGGATTTCTTTATATTAACGTACACAATATATTTTTTATAAGGAGGTCGCAAGAGTTCTCGTCCCCTCATGGGGATTTCTTTATATTAACGAGGAAAATAAAATGAAAGTAAAAGGATTCTATGAGTTCTCGTCCCCTCATGGGGATTTCTTTATATTAACTAATGCTGTCCACATCAACAACCGGAGCCTGCTCATAGTTCTCGTCCCCTCATGGGGATTTCTTTATATTAACCCTGATTTTTCTATCCTTTGATATTACAGGCTTTTTTATAGTCTTTGCGTGGCAAATCTACTTAGCACTCATTATTGCAAGAAAATGACATCTTCCCCTCCCATCAATCCTTATTTTATCAGTATCGGGGGAAATGTTATCTATTCCCCCGCATTCTTCCTTATTCTTTTGAAATAAATTTCAAATTTCCCATTCCCATATCATATAATTTCCCATTATATCTGGTACATTTACATGTATGAGGCGCAACCCCTAAACGACGATCTCTTCCATGCTTATGCTCTTCGTATTTCTTACCAAGCGTATTTTTAAATACATTATCCACTACTTCTACCGTTTTCTCCTCACATAGTGAAATAAGCACTGTCTTGGATACAAAACCGCAGCCTCCGCCTAATCTTATGATATCTGCTTCTTTACTACCTCTTCCAAATTTTTCATAAAAATATCTATTAGAAAGAGTTTCCATACAATTAACTGCTTCCATAATATTCTCAACACTGTAAAAGTTATTACTTCCATCCTGTTGCACAGTCATGGAAAATCTGATCTGGGTTCCCGGTCTCACAGCCTCTCTCAAAATTGGCAGCTTTTTTTCTTCTTTTCTAAGATTTACATCAATCTTTTGACATAAAATTATATCATCAAGTGCGATCGGTGCGCTATCTCCAATAATCAAATTAGCCAGCTTATCATTTACTGCATTTCCGATCTTCTTTTCATTGCGGTTCAATGTATACAAAACATCCTGTTCTAATCGATTAATTTCATGTTCTAAACAGTGTTTTCTATTTGCCCGTTCCCTGGATTTTAATTCAATTTCATTTTTATTTCTTTTATATTTCCCTGGATTTTTTTGTATTTCCCATGCAAGAAGAGCCGAACGCAGTACTCCCTTGATACTGCTTCCCGGAATATATGGCATACCATAGGAATCCTTATTAAATGTCATAATTCCTTTTGGTCGATCCTTCCCACTGGAAAAGGCATCTCCTGCATCCATCTCGTATTTTTTCCACTTTACGTAATCCGCTCCACCATATCCATTTTCCTTTAACCACATTGACAATGGCATAGATTTCGGACTTGTATCTGTCATGAAACGAATGAATTTATCCTCCAGACCTTTTCTCTTTATATCCATATACATTTTGGCCACATCAGGAATAATAACCATATGGTTCCACGGTTGGTAGATGTATTCTTTCTTTCCAATTTCAGCACCATTTCCCACATGTATAGGCGATAATACCGTTATGATTCCCTCATAATATTTCAAATAGTCCTTCATACTCATACCCCCAAGAATAATGGCTTCGCATATCGATATACCGGATGTTTTCCTTCTGGTGCCACATCATATACATCTCCCTTGAACTGGTATCTCACAATAGATCCGGCTCCCATAACATACATATCTCTTTTCTTTTGTACCTCCGGAGCAAATGTCTGTGAGTCAATAAATCCCGATCTTTTCATAAGGATATAAGCAGCTTCTTCCAATGCCAATTCCATTTCTTCCTGTCGCGGAAGTGCCACAGACAACAACATATTTCTCTCAGTTTTAGCATCCAGACGTCTCCGGTAATCTACAGAAAGTGTTCCTGTACGCAATACAAATTTTCCCAGTCCGGATGATTTTTCTCCACCAATTCCGGTATAGGATAATGCTTCAAACAACTCTTCAAATAGCTCTTTTTCCGTCACCTTCTCATAAGCTAATATCACATACAGTCCACTCCCTTCATTAAAATTGAAGGTTCCTACTCGAAAAGGTTGTGTATCTTCTTCTCCTGATCTTACATTCCCCTTGGCTTGCTGCACAAACTTTCCAATATTCTTTAACGGATCATCTTTATATTCTAAGGAACCATCTAAAAATGCATTTAATTCTTCCTCCGGAAGAAAAAGTAGTTTTTTAAACTTCTTTTTCTTTATAGAATCTCCCTGCTCCTCCTTTTTATTTTCCACATACAGCATAGGCTTTGGAACAAAATACTGCTGTCCTATAAAAGGGAACGCATCTGAAAAAAGAAGTTGTCCTGTTTTTACACTATTCATGAAATCATCTGCGCATCCTTGTTTTAAAGCTTCAATATATAACGCAGAAAAAAGTTGATCTGCGTAAAACGTCATTGCACTCTCATTCAACATACCGGTTCCAAAATGTACACCGGTTTGAAAGTCAAGCTTATAGATTCCATATTCCATTGCTAATCCCCTTAATCTGCTAAAATATCTTTACATTTTTCGATAAGCATATCATCCACTTCTCCAACTACAACATCTACATTCAGTTCGCTAATTTTCACACGGCCATAACCTCTTGATCCACTCCCCCCTAAATAATCATGGTGCAGCAAACGAAATCCTTCTTTCAATGTTTCAAAATCCCGAATCACTATATCGCCATCTGCATTTCCAGCATTTTCAGAAATTTCATAGATCAATCTTAATGGAAATTTAGCCCCTCTCACTACCCGTTCAAGCTGCCTTGGATTGGCTACTGCTGTTGCTCGATTAATGCTGTTCTCAAACTTTACTTCAGTAGCTCCATTTATTCCGGCACGGCGTAATTCATCCATGTTACTTAAAAAAAGATCCGAAAAAAGAATTCTGCTTACATGCAGATCTCCCTTTTTAGCACTGCCAAATAATGATGTTAACCTTAGATCATCATCATCCGGTTTCTTTATGCCATCATTAAATTCCTTCGCCAAAAGAGCACGCATTTTCCCTTTAAGACTACTTCCCGGAATCATCGGCATATTTGTTCTTGTATCCCTGATAACAGGAGAGTCCACAGCTCCAATTGCAGCAAATGCATCCGAACCTCCTATATGTAATCCTGTCTCTGTCTCTAAAACACCTGTAATTTCAATTTTTGCAAACATTATTTTTCCCCCTATTCATCGCGTTTTCCATAAAATTTTCGATATGCTACCAGTGCTTCCATATATCGACTAAATAAAATATAAGTCTCTCTTTGATCCCCAATATCATCAATACAGTCTAAGATCCGGGCTTCGCGGATCAGCTTTCCTACTTTAGGTTCCCTACCTGCCTCATAAACAAATCGAATCTTCAGATAGTTGATTTGCTCAATAAGTTCTTTCGATAATTTCTCCTCCTTGCAATTTACCACTTCATTATAAATATCAGCTGTCATTGCAAGCAGATTTCTGATCTTTGAAGTTGTAACCGGCTCCACATCATGCCCCTTTAAATCCTTTTCATTACAGAGTTTTTTCATTACTGCCTCTGCTTTTGTCACATAATTTTCACTCGTCAATATCATCTGTCAAATCCTCCTTCTCTTCTCTATGCATATAAACAAATACGTATATTGCTGTAACCAGCTCTCTTCGATCTGTTTCTTCCTGCGCCCATTCATACATCTTTCTTGAGAACAAGCGGTATGCTTCCATTTTCTCTTTTCCCTCTTTCTCCAAAGGTTCCATCTTGGATAACAGGTAAACATACCTTGCGATCTGAATCTTTTCTGCCTGATTTCGAAGCAACTCTGTAAGATTATAAAGGAAATTCATCCCTCTTTCATTATCATCTGTAAAGAAGCTGCACAACAGATTCATTTTTTCCTTCATGACCTTTTCTGTAAATTCTGGCCATGGATAACTATGCAGATCACTGAATATGGTAATTGCATTTTTGCCCTCTACTCCCTTAGATGCGTCTTCCAACCGTTCTACTTCTTTTGCCATTACATTGATCGGATATTTAGGGTGATACACACCTATCCCGCCCGAAATTGTCAATGTTCCCTGTGTAAATTTTTTCAGTGCACTCTGCAAATCAATAAAAGTTTCTATTACCTCGTTCCATGCACCTGCCAGAAAGATGTCATCCCCTCCCGAGTAGATAATCGTTACATTTCTCTCATTATCCTGCAATATCTGGTTTATATAAAATTTAAAAAATAATGATAACTGTCTGGATAACGTAGCCGTTCGAGAAAGTGTTGTATAGTGATTATGATCGTCTGGCCTCTCGAATCCATGTACAAATGTCGTTCCTAAATTATCCACATCTGCCCGCAGGATACCAATTCTCTTAATTCCTTTTGATTGTTTTGCAAGTTCTTCAAAAGTTTCTTTAGCTGAATAATCTCCTACCCATAATTTTGTAGTTACATGTTTTCCCGTATAAATACTGTTTTTTGTGTAACAGCGTCTATACACCGGTGTTTCCATACATGCCAGCAGTTCTTTTTCACTATCTGCTATCAGATACTGATTTCCCGGAAGAGGCAATGCATCAGGTTCACTCCTATTTAGAATCGTAAAATACTTTTCATGCAACACGTTCGAAGACAATTTTTCCAGTGCCCGGCAGACAGGACAATGATCTCTTTCATCCAGCACAGCCATTTGACGACACGCCACACATTCCCGTTCTCCACTTCTTTCTTTGCTATTTAACATTTGAATTTCTGACGCCCGATAACGATGAGACTTCTGCGAAGATATCATTTTGGAAACAGCTTGATATAACCCGCTATAACTTCCCCCTGGTACATCACGAAGATTATTTGCACTTGCCTCTGCATATCCATAGGCTATAAATAAAGCAGTGTCAAACTGTTTTAAGAACCAGTTATTTATTTCTGCATGATATATTCGAACCTTTTCCTTAATTTCCTGTGTGTTAGGAAGAAGCATATAACAATGACCACCACCAGTATAAATCAGATTTGCTCTGGTTAATGATACCCTTTCCAGCAATTCATCTACCATATGCTCCATCATAATTTCCAGATAAAAGCTTCTGGCACGTAACCCCTTTAGTGCTCCTTTTTCTCCTACTGTATATATGAATTTCTGAATACCTGATATATCCATAGAATACAAAAGGAACATTTTCTCTTCATAGGACTGTTTTGCATGAATCATGAGACGTTCTTTATAGTTTTCTTCCTTTTCCGCCTCTAAAAACTGTTCAACACAAGCTGCTATGGCTGCTGTCATTTTTAAATGATCATATAAAGAAATATCTGCGAGCTCACGTTTTGATGTAGATGAAGGTATATAAGACAGGTTTGCTTCCAACACCGATAAAAGAGAACTGATATATTCTTCTTTCCATGCAATGCCCTTAAGATTATTTGTAATACGATCAATGACCTTTTTGTAAAACGAAACATCCAGTTCTACCGTATCTTCTGTTGGAAAATTGATCTCCCCATCCGGCTCCAGTGTCCGATGTGCATAGTGACATTTTCCATGATTGCCATTTAATACATTAAATACACTGGCTAATGGTATACTCCTGTCAAATCCTTCTTCTCCTTCTTCTGCATCACGACGATCTGCAAAAGCCGCTACATTATCTGCATAATATGTAATATATGCCAAGGCATTATCCGGCAGTTTTGCACTTCCAATCTCCCTGCCATGATGGAGCCTTACACAATCCAGTATCGTTTGATCATTCACATCTGCTTCATTCTTCAAGAACTCATAACCACTCTGACTGTGTGCTCTTCCATCTCCGCTCCGATATGTAACCTTTCCAATATCATGTAAAAGACTGCCTATCGTCAGCTTGATCTGATTTTCTGTCAACATGTACTTCCCCCTTTTCTCTGTATAAGCTGAATACTTCCCATGCCAAGTGATGTTTTTATACCCACACCAGCATATGTACCAAACATAAATAGCATTTTTGCAAAGTTAGCCATCGTTTGCGTTCCATTCATTTTAATTGTTATATCCCCCATAAATGCGGGTATCTTCACTCCCTCTAATGAAAAGCTGACACTACGCAGATCATATCGAATTATTTTTGCATTATTACAAAGCTGCTCCAGTGTTTCCTGATCTCTCATAGCATCTTCTTCTAATGCCGCATCATACCGGTTCATCACACTCTGAAAGACATATTTTAATTCCGGATAGAACACATATTGCCCCTGACTTTTAAACGCTGTTGGTGAATTAAAACGCACTTGTATATATTTGCTATCTTTTTCTCCATAAAACGAATCCATCAACTCTTTATAGGTACATTCTGTGTATTTTTTATCCAAAATTTCTATTTTCTGCTGTTGTCTCTTAAGTGGAAACTGTTTTAAATCCCAAAGAGCCTTTTTTATAATAATATCTCTTGCCGTTTCATTGAGACAGCAAATAACCCAATACCATTTTTCCTGTCTCTTCTCCAAATGTTGTGAAAATGGATGTAAACCGGATTGATGCAGATATTCTGCATAGTCTTCTGGTAATATTTCCATCAAAACACCATGAAAAAGTGATGACATCTGAAAAGCAAGTTCTCCATCACTTTGTATATGTAATTCCAATTTAGCCATACATTTCATCTCAATTGATCCCCTATCCCTATAACAATGACACTTTTATATTATCATTTTTTTGCAATAAATTAAATGCCAAAAAAACAAATTGGGAAAGTAGAAACATATTTATATATTACTCACAGACATGATCCTCTGTTATCTCTATAAGTTGCTCTCTAGATGGCTTTTCCTTTTTAAATTTCTTCCCTGTTTTCTCCCATCATAAGTGCCGTAATCCGGATCGTCTCACAGCAGCATTCCTCTTCCATCGTTCCTGCTCCAACTACTGTTCTGCATACGCTTAACACAATATATTTCATCTCTCTTTCCCTTCTAGGTTGTCTTGTTTTAAAAGATCAATTTTCATTTTCTGATACCACACAATCAGAAGAAGCATCACTGTCTCTGCAAGTAAAAACGCTCCATTTTGTATTTCATACCCCTTTCCTGAAATCCCTCTGATCAGGCCTGTCACAATCATCATAGCTGCCATAAAAATCATAATTCTTTCCTGCCTGTGCATATAGCCTTCAAAGCTTTTCTCCTGCAGATAGTCTGTCACCATATGGGCTCTTTTTCCGGAAAAGTTGTCCTTAAGCTTTTCTTTCTGTTCATCGGCATATGCTTTGTCCCATCTTGAAATATCGGATTGCATTTCTTCTCCATCATGCACGTCATACAGATCTGTAAGCTGCTCTTCCGCATATAACAGCATATCTTCTCTTCGAAATCCGTCATCTCTTTTATTTAGTGATTCCATAAACACTGTACGGACTTTATTAATATCCCCTTCCTGTACCAGCTTTTGAAATTTGTGGTTCATCTGCGTCCCTCCCGTTTTCATACATGATCTTTATTGCTTTGATGATTCTGATTTTATCAGACAAGAATGACAGATAATGTCTATATAAAGAAAAAACAGCGCCAACATTGTTTTCACAATGCAGCTCTGCCTGAAACAATTCACTGCCATCTGTAATTCCCAGTTTATTAATAAGCAAATATGAATTTGCATAGCGGTAATTACTGCCTGGCATATCGGCCTATTACCTCCTGACGTACTTGTTCAGATGATAATTCTCCACTTGCAACAAGTATCATTTTATTAATAAAATCTTTCGATACGTACATATCTTCAATAGCCATTGTTGATGCAACATTTCGCACATCAAAAAAAGCTTCTTTACTATTCTTTTTAATCATGCACATCACCTTGCTTTCTACAAATATCCCATCACCTTTTATGTATATTATACCACCATAATGGATGTTCTACTACTGCTAAATCCGGAAGTTTTATACCGGAAATCCTGTGAAATCTTCCGGTTTGATGGTTGCGTTGTTAGATAGAAAAATCATTCATGCTCAAAAGGTACAAAGGCATAAAGATTTAATTTCTAATTCCGCTATCAGCCAGACGTTTTACACTTTGAATCACTGTATCATTAACTGCGCCAATCAATAATTCCTCAAATGCTTCTTTATCATGATGCAAATTCATAGATCATCCCCCATTCAATCATTTTTTTGCTGTAGCTCCAGTTAATGCAGATGAAACATCTGATAATTGTCCCTTGGTAAATCTCTTCTTTCTTACATTCCCATTTCTTCTATCTCTTTTAACATAAATTCTTTGAGTTTCTTCTTGTCAGGCAAATGCAACATATACGTTGAAACAAATAATTGGTTATCTATTCCAGCTAAGGCATATTCTACCATCTGAGAACCTTTATCTGTACAAAGCAGGATTCCTACTGGAGGATTATCTCCCTCTGTCATTTCATTTTTCTTATAATATCCTACATAAGCATTAAGCTGTCCTAAATCCTCATGTTTGAACTCATCATTCTTAAGTTCAATAATAACATTACAATGTAAAAGACGATTATAAAAAACAAGATCAATAAAATAATATTTATCATCTATTATAATCCGCTTTTGTCTTGCCTCAAAGCAGAATCCCTCTCCAAGTTCTAACATAAATTCCTGCAAATGATCCATAAGAGCCTGTTCTAAATCAGATTCTGACACAGCATCCCTTGCATCAAGTCCCAAAAATTCAAATGTGAATGGGTCTTTTATTGATAGCATTGTTCCATTTGCGTTATCAGCAGATTTTTTCAATAAAAGCTCTGGTTTTCTACTTATGCCAGCTCTTACATAAAGATTGGTTTTTATCTCTCTTCGGAGTTCTCTTACATTCCAGTTGCATTTCATACACTCTGTTTCGTAAAAAAATCGTTCAAATGCATCATTTAAAACCATAATTTCTCGAATATGTGAAAAAGACAAGTTATTAACTAAAACATCCGGATCTGTGACAAATTCGTTCGACACTGTCGAACTTTTTCCAAAATCTGGTAATTTAAATTTGCTCGACACTGCCGAACCAATTTGAGGATATACTTTATAAAACTGTCTACAAGCCTTAAAAAGAGTGTAATTCATTCCTTTTTGATTAATTTGTTTTTCCAAATTTTTCAAAAGATGAGAGCCATATTCTGCTCTGTCACTGCCATCTTGTTCATATTCTACTATATAATAACCAATCGCCCAATTTCGCAATGTCATAAGCTGATTTACAGCACTTTTTGCTGCAGAACTTGCTTTATCATTTATTTGCTTAATACTATCTGCAAGCAGTTCAAATTCCATTGCATTACCTCCAATACATTGTCCTAAGACTATTATAAATTCGCATAGATACAGTATACCACGGCTCCTGTATCTATGTGATTTCTTTTTATCGTTTTTGCCGATCCTAACTTTTTTATTTATTGTTGTATTTATTTCTTTTCCTTTGTGATATGCTTATTCTAATCAGGGAAGATTGAAAATAGATTGAAACTTTTTTAAATTTGATGCTTCATATTTGACGTCTCTTATATGACAAAGTAAACTCATGAGCAAAAGGAGTCCCTATGAATTTCAAAGTGGCAATTTTACAGAAGAAATCTCTTACAGGAAAATATCAGGAGAATACCGATGTTATTCTTCAAAGAATGAAAGAAGCGGCTGGGAATGCAGCAGATCTTCTGCTTCTGCCGGAAGCATATCTTACGGGATATACATTACCCATCAGCAACGAAGAGGCGCTTTCTGACGATAATCCTTATCTTAAGCAACTCTGTGATACAGCTAAGGAACTACAGCTTGGTGTAGTTGTGACTGCCTTTACAAAAGGAACCGAAAGGCCACAGAATTCCGCTTATGTTATTGGTAAGAACGGGGAGCTTCTTATGAAATATTCCAAGGTTCATACCTGTGACTTTGCAGATGAAGCATGTCTGGAAAGCGGAAGTGCCTTTCGGGTATGTGACTTTGACGGGATTAAGATTGGCATTATGATCTGTTATGACCGCGAATATCCGGAAAGTGCCCGTGTCTTAATGCTGCAGGGCGCAGAAATTATTCTGGTTCCGAATGACTGTGGTTCCATGAAGCCCCGGCTGTGTGCTTTATCGACCAGGGCCTATGAGAATATGGTCGGAGTTGCAATGGCAAATCCCAACGGAGAGAATGCAGGAAACTCCTGCGCGTTCAGTCCGATCTGCTGGGATAACAATGGAATCTGTGTAGATAATACACTTCTTATGGCAGATGATATGAGCGAAGGATTATTCTATGCCGACTTTGATCTGAGCGCGATCCGTAAGTATCGTGAAAGTGAAATGCTCGGGAACACCTACCGGAAAGTAAAGGCCTATGAGCCTTTGCTTTCCGGTAAGATTACCTATCCCTTTTTACGTGAAAACCAGAGTCCCATCGATTAACTGAACGGAACGGTTTTCTAATATCCCTTTACTCCAAGAATGGATGCAGTCTCTTCTATAATATCCTGCGCCACACCATCATCAAAAATATCGCGCAGCCCCGCATATTCCACGGCTGAACAGTACGGCACATATCCCGGAATGGTTGTCAGCGTCATATATGTTTCAACAGCCTCATGACGGTCTTCCTCTGCCATCGTCAGGATATCGAGGCTCGAAAATGCTGAAGTCAGATAGGAGAAATAATAGCACGGTGAGGTGAAAATGTGTGGAACCTCAGACCAGGTATAAAGTTCCTTGATCTTGGAATCATACTGCATGCCATACCTGCGTGAAAGCTGCAGATACAGCTTATTCAGCTCCTCAAGCGTCATATCCGGATTCTCATAAGCAGCAATCTCAAACTCTGAAATCAGTGCTGTGGAAATCGCATTATCCGCCATGCTGTACACATCATAAAATGCGTAAATATCTCCGATATCCTCTCCTAACAGTTCATCGTAATAGTCATAAAACAGCATCTGCATGCCCTGGGAATGAATCTCACTGACATCAATGTTGTTACTGGATTCAAAAAAGGTATCGGCACTGCGGTAGACATTGTTGTAATGTCCGAATTCATGGATTACATTGTAGTAGTCCATGTAATTGTCATACATCTGTCCGTATATAAAGCCATCCTTAAAGTAAGATAACCGCATGGTAAAAGCCGTATTCGCCTTGTTCTGTGAGGTATCCATATCATACAGCCGGTACTTAAGAAAATGCTCCTGTGTATCCTTAAGCTCCGGATCAATCTCTTCCAGATACGGTCCGATCTGTTCAATGATCGATGTACTTTCAATCCCCTGTCCTTCGGAATACAATCTCATATAATCCGTGTCATTAAGCACATCCTTCATATCCGCCATGACCGGTACCACGTGCTTACGGATCTCCTTTAAAAGATCCCTGGTTTCATCGAGGGTATAGTCTCTCACATAAACTGCATCATACGCATATTCTGCATAATTGTCATAGCCGTTCAGCTTTGCGATCTCATTCCGAACATCCACAAGCTCCACAAAAACCTCTCCGACCGCATCATTCCTCTGCCTGCTGATTCCCTGATAGATCTCAATAACGGCATCATGATCCATCTCATCCGCTTCCATATTCAGACGGTTCAAATCCCACTCTTCCCCGTCATATTCATAATAAAATTCTTCGGAGGAAAGCTGTTCATACTCCTGCTCCAGACTGTTTTCCTTCGCCGTAAGCTCCTTCTCTTCGTCCGTCATCTCTTCATACTCAAGGTAAGCCTCCACCTGCGCCGCATTCATCAGTTCAGTCATCGTGTCCCTATATGGTGATTTACAAAGCTCCCGGATCGCTACATTCAACCGATCTCCGTAATCCACCACGTCATCGAGAAACTCTGCCTGAATTTCCTGATTCTCTTCATCAAAAATATTCTGATAGTAGGTAATCTGTGAAAGAGAATAACAGGTTGACAGCTTTTCCACTTCATCCAGTGTCTCCCCGAACAATTCCTTCACACGCTCCGGATCCTTGGCTTCCCCGGCTGCTTCCGCTTCTGCTGCCAGTTCCTTCATTTCTGTCAGCTGTGCATCCAGCAGCTCCATATCACAGGTCGTCTGCTTCATCTCTTCCAGTGTCAGATTGGCATGGTCCACATCCCGATAGCGGGAGGTTGTCTGATAGACATAAAGCGTGTATGGTGAAGCCTCATCCGTATAGGTCCCGATCAGGGTAAGCCCGATCTCTTCGGCATTGCCGAGGTCGATACGGGAGAAGATGTAACGTCCTCCCAGACGCTTAAACTGGTCCACATCCAGATACAGGTCATGGTCGGTCACCTCATAGATACGGGAGCTGTTAATAATGGAAGGATCCGTACCGGAATAAAGATAGGCACGCGCTCCCCATTCATCAAAATACAACCGGCTCTCCTCCACCCGGTCAAGTGCCGGTGCAATCATTTTCCGGAATTCTTCCTTATAATTCTGGGAATAAAAGCCAAGATAACCATCCAGAGTGGCAATATCATTGTATTCCAGAATAGCCGGATAAAAGCCGTATGCCACGGACCACTGTCCACAGTATCCGATATCCTCTTTTGCCTTGTCAAAAAGGTCTGTAGAATAAAATTCACGGTAGGTCAGGTCATTTGCCTTCTGTCCCTTCACCATTTCATACACCTTGCCAAAACAGGTATGATAAAGGTCATTATAACGGGTATTGCTTCCCAGAATCACAAGCACTGCTGCAAGCGCCAGAAGGTTTGCTGCCACACGAAGGCTCTTTTTTTCCTTCTCATACAACCGCTTCAATACCAGGAAAAATGCAGCATACCACACAAAAGGATTAAAGAAAATCGTCCGGTTAAACTGCCATCCGGTAAGCGGCGGGCACAGGAACTCAACCACATTCCGCACCGGCTCCAGGTAATAAATGCCATAGATCAGGCTGTTAAAAACAAGAATGACCATAAGAAGATTATACCAGTCATGAAAAATACCTCTTGCGTTTTTCTTCACCAGATAAGAAATATTCAGATAAAAAAAGTAAATGGCACATACCGGAAGCACCACATACATATGGACGCTTTCTGCGTGGAACATACCCTTTACAAAGGAGTCCCCGATAGTCGCAAGAACCTCGGAAACCGTATAGCTTCCTGCCACAATCGTTGAACGGATCGTCACCTCGTCATTAAACAGCATCATGTAAAACAGCCGGTATTCGCACACGATGTACCCCACCGACAGCACAGCAATGGCGAGCAGCATTCTTCCCGGGAATTTCCGGTCTTTAATCCATAAGATCAGAAAGGCAAGCGCCATATACGCCAGAATAAACAGTCCGAAATAGGAAAAATAGGACAGCACCGGATAGAAAAACAACGCCGCATACCATCCAAAAGACGGCTTTTGCATGATTTTAACAAGCAGGAACAAAAGCAGGGGAATGGACGCAAAGGGAATACCAAATGCCGGAAAGACATTCAGGATTCCGTAGGCAAAGCCGCATAACCAGACAAGAGCCTGCTGACTTTTATATTTTTCACCAAGGAGTTCCCTGCCAAGCAGAACAGAGCCTGCAATGGCAATCAGAATTTTCAGGAAATATGCTGCGATGTACGCCGGGAATACCGGCAACAGCATAAACAGAATCGTGTAAATATAAAACTCGGAGAACAGCGTATCACGGCTGATTCCTCCAAGGAAATCCACATAAGCATCATGACTGAAAAACGAGTGGTCGTTTTTCATCATTTGAAGCTGTGGGATAAACAGATCCAGATTGTCATGGACAGCTATGACACTGTCCTCTCCGCACAGGAGAAACACTGCCATGGCAGCCAACAGGAAGCCTCCGATCACCAACAGATACCAACGGGAAAGTACTTTCTTCATCTTCTAAAATCCTTTCTGTTTATCCTGCTTCAGGAAGATTATTATTTATTTTCTCCGCTCATACGGCGTCCCTTTTCACAGACGAGCGTATAACGGTATTCAAAGTCTCTGCGGTTCTTCATTGCCATATTCGACAGAATCAGTCCTGCAAAGAACGACTGAATGGCAGCCAGTCCCACGAAGCCGCAGACAATCAGGGTCGGGAACTTCAATACCAGTCCGGTCTTCACATATTCAGCCAGAACCGGAATAAAGAATATCACGGCAAGGATTCCAAGAATCAGCGCAAGGATACTGAAAAATCCGAACGGCTTATAATCACGGTAAAGCTTGAAGATCGTAAACAGTACCTTAAATCCGTCGGAATAGGTATTGAGCTTTGATTCACTTCCCTCCGGACGGTCACGGTATTCTACGATCACGTTATCAATCTGCATATGATTATAGACCGCATGAATGGTCATTTCCGTTTCGATCTCAAAACCCTTTGACAGAATCGGGAAGGTCTTCACAAAGCCATAGCTGAACGCACGGTATCCGGTCATAATGTCCTTGATCTTACAGCCAAACAGCCGGTTGATGCTCGCTCTTACCAGCGTATTTCCCATATTGTGGAAGGGACGCTTGTTCTCTTCAAAATAAGTGGAAGAAAGACGGTCACCCACAACCATATCGGAATTGTACTTTAATACCTTGTCCGCCATCTCCCTTGCAAACTCCATGGGATAGGTATCGTCACCGTCCACCATAATGTAGCACTCGGCATCAATTTCACGGAACATTCTGCGGATGACATTTCCCTTACCCTGCATATATTCGTGGCGTACCACGGCGCCTGCTTTCGCTGCAAGCTCTGCCGTCTTGTCTGTGGAATTATTATCATATACATAAATCACTGCTTCGGGCAGTTCCCGTCTTGCATCGGTCACTACCTTCTCAATGGTCTTTTCTTCGTTATAACATGGAATTAAAACAGCTATCTTGTCCATTTCAGAACCTCTCCAATCATAGTATTAAAAGTATTATAACACAACTTTTCTCTCTTGTCATGGTTCCCCGTTTGGGCTATACTAAACATCAGTAACTTTTAGCATCACAAACAATACACCATTGTATGATGAATGGGCATGGCTGAACTGTAACTGAATATGACCTATGGAGGAATTGTAATGCTTCGTTTTATTATTACAGCACTGTTTGTCACTTTATTTTTAATTTGCAGTATTCCGTTATTTTTCATTGAATGGATCATCGGGAAATTCAATATGGATATCAAGAACCGCAGTTCCCTCGCGATCGTGAACTGGGCATTCCGTGTGGTTCTGTTGATTTCCGGTGTAAAGATCACCGTAATTGGAGAAGAAAATGTTCCTAAAGACCAGGCCGTGCTCTATATCGGAAACCACAGAAGCTTTTACGACATTATTACGACCTACGTGCGCGTTCCGCGTCCTACCGGATATATTGCAAAAAAGGAACTTCTGAAGGTTCCTCTTTTAAGTATCTGGATGAAATATCTGCACTGTCTCTTCCTTGACCGCAAAGATATCAAGCAGGGCCTACAGACCATCCTGACTGCTATTGATAAAATCAAATCCGGCATTTCGATTTTCGTCTTTCCGGAAGGCACCCGCAACAAGGTGGAAGGAACCTTTCTTCCTTTCCATGAGGGCTGCTTTAAAATTGCAACGAAGACCGGCTGTCCGATCGTTCCGGTAACCTTATACAACACCTCTGCCATCTTCGAGGATCACCTTCCGAAGATCAAAAAGACAAATATCGTAATTCACTATGGAACACCGTTCTATGCGAAGGATCTCTCCAAAGAGGATCAGAAGCGCCTCGGTGCCTACACACAGGAGATTATCGCTTCTACCTATGCTTCCATCCGAGAGCAGTATCCGGTGTAGGGCATTACTCATCCCCCACCGGCATAACACAGATTTTCTCTCCGGGTGAAACGAAGAACACCGGATATCCCAGTGTCTCATGCACATACCGTTCGGATTCCTGTTCTTCGTTTTGCAGCCGGTTACCATATTTAACGTAACCGTTTTTACCATCATAATAAATATCCACGTTCCTGCAGCCTGTCAGTTTTTCCGGATCACAGTAAAGAATGAGCTTTTCCTCTTCCTGTGTCTGAATCTCAAACGCGTAGCCCTTAGGATCTGAAACCACTTTTACCTCACAGGAAGGCACATCCCTTTCCCGATCTTCCGCTACGGTTTTATTCTCCATTACAATCGCGCTGATTCCCAGTCTCACCTGCTCCTCATTTCCAAGAGCATAGATTCCATCAGCAATCGGTTCTCCCATTTTCAGTAGTTCCGTTTTCTGCTCTGTATTCATAAGATCCAGCATTTTAAGTATATTCTCGGTCATTTGATCCGGGAAAATGTTTTCATAATATTCTTCCACAGGATCCCTGTCTACCGTCTGCTTCACCTCGTACGAAGTGTCTATACATATCAGGATCATAATCAGTATAACTACCCCAAATTCTATTAATAATAATCTAAAATGTGGCATAAGCGCTTTCATGTCGCAAATTATCGACTTTATAACCCTGGAAAACCAAGCGTGAACCCCGGCACGGTTGATTTTAATTCTTACTGCTCTCCGATAGCCGGTCTCCAGTTCCATCCTCACCATCCGATAAGCATCATATGCACCTTGCTTCTTTGGAATTTCATTCACAGAACGATTATAATTCTCAATGGTCTGTATCTGATCAAGAAGAAAACGATACAGTCTGCGTCCCATCACATGCCCTCTCAGACGGTTTGCCAGTTCATACAGAAATTCTCCCTGCCGGACAGCCCACTGATATTCCTCCTTCCCGAAAAACTCCTGCCATTGCAGGAATTGCAGCTTTTTCGGCTCACAAAGCGTATTGAGTTGTTCTATCGCAGTCTTTAACTGTCTCTGTCTCTCTTCCTGCTGTTCCTTTTTGGCTGTTTCGGTCAGTTTCTCTAAGTTTCCAAACAGATCCTCCTCCGGCTGCTTCGTTTCACCCTTCCGATTTTCGCTTTTCCTACGTACTTCCGCGTTTTTTTCCTGTGGATTCTGTTCTTGTTGCTGTGGCGTTTGTTCCTCGTGCTGTGGTTTCTGTTCCTCGCGCTGTGGCCTCTGTTCCTCGTTCTTTGGCTTGCTGATGCTGACTGCCGGCACTTCCTCTTGATCTGCTCTCTGCATGGCAATCGTATAAGCATCGTGGATCTCTTTCCACTTCTCCGGATGTTCTTCCGGATGATATTTACGGATCAGTCCTGCATAGGCCTTCCGGATGATTTTTTTATCTCTGGTAGGAGAAATTCCTAATACCTGATATATGTCCATACTGTCTACCTACTTATTATCCCATTCCTGAAACAGATCTTCCATCTCCTGCTGTTCTTCATCCTCCTGATACCACTCGCCGGATTCCCAGGACTCTTCATCCCAGTTGATGTAATTCTCCATCATCTTTTCCGTTGCTGCCAGAAAAACCATCAGATATTTTCTGGCTTTTATGGCATGATCCGGATCATCACGCAGTACATGGATAAAGTACGCCCTCCTGTTTTCAATTTCCTTCCTCATGCCGGAATTGCATTGCATGAAAAGTCGTTCTGCCCAGGCAAGAACATATTTGTTTTCTTCCTGCTCCAAGGGACTGAGCTTCAGTTTTTCATATTCCTTCAGCTTTGCCTTAATTTGTTCCTGTGTCATTCCCAGATCCTTATTGACAATGACAAGCTGCTTTTTCTCTTTCGTAGCAGGAACATAAACATCTACTTCCAAAACCCCGTTAATATCATAGGTATAGGTCACCTCACAGTACACTTCACCTCGTGGCCGTTCCGGAATCTCAAAAGAGAGTTTTCCGAGCCACATATTATCTTCTACATGCATTGCTTCTCCCTGATACACCTCAAAGCATATTTCAGACTGATTATCACAAACCGTACAATATATGTGCGTTCTACTGCAGGGAAGCGCACTGTTCCTCGGAATAATAACACTCATCCGATCCCTTCCCGGCTCATTATAGTTAACAATACCTGTTCCAAGGGAAAACGGACAGATATCCGTAAGCAGCATATCCTTAATTTCCTCATCCCGCTCTTTGATCCCTGCACATACACCCGCACCTAATGCTATCATATGATCCGGATTCAATGTCTGCAGATCCTTCCGTTTAAAAAGATGCTGCAAATACTGCCGGACAACCGGCATTTTACAGGATCCTCCCACCAGAACAATCTGATTCAAATCCTCCACGTTGATCTCTGCATCCATAAGTGCCTGCCTTACCGGCCTGCCCATTCGTTCAAACAGCTCTGCTGCTGCCTCTACAAGTTCCCTTCTGGTAATTTCCAGTTTCCGATCAATCTGTTCACACCGGACCACCATTTCTGCCGATGTCTTTTCTGTCAGCTCTTTTTTACATTTTTCTGCGCTGCTTCGCAGAATTGCCCTTGTCTGTGCCGTCAGATTCTTCGGATCAATTTCACAATGCCTTAGAAAATACTTCACAATCGCATCATCAAAATCCTGACCGCCAAGCTGGTTATCTCCACTTACCGCCAGAATTTCGATCACGTTATCAAAGCACTCTACCACCGAAACATCCAACGTTCCTCCACCAAAATCAAACACCAGAATCGTTGCGTCTTCCTCCTGCTTTCTGTTCTGGCATGCCAGCGCTGCCGCCGACGGCTCGTTGATAATCCGTTCTACCTTAAGCCCGGCCAGAAGTCCGGCCCGCTTCGTCGCATTCCGGCCCATATCATTAAAATAAGCAGGGACACTGATAATGGCTTCCTCTACCGGCTCACCCAGATACCTTTCCGCATCTTCCTTCAATTTCTTAAGAACAAATGACGAGAGCTCTTCCGGTCGGTATTCCTTCTTTCCGAGCCGATATTTTTTGGCTGTTCCCATATAGCGTTTAAAAACGCTTGCCGTATCCTCCGGATGGGATGCCAGCCGCTCCTTCGCTGTTTTTCCTACATAAATAGTTCCGTCTTCCTCAATACTCACTACACTTGGTGTCAGATATTCTCCAAATGCATTGGGAATGAGTCTGCTTTCCCCATCCTGCCATACGGCTACAAGACTATTCGTTGTTCCAAGATCAATTCCTATGATTTTTCCCATAGTTCCCCTCCTGCGCTTTCTTACCTCTTATCATACGTGAGTTTCATTATATAACTCAATACCCCGGAACTGCCATTGACAAAATTAGACATTTTTTAAAACAAAATTGACTCAAAAAATGATCCACCGGGTCATTTTCTCATATGCATGGCAGCACAAAAAATCTCAGGCATGCACAACTGCCTGAGATTATATTTATAACTAAGTACTCCGCTATACTAAATCCGACCTGTGCTCTGCTCAACAATTTCCTCAAACTTCATACTGTGGGAGGCCTTAATGAGTACGGCATCTCCTGTATGGAGAATGTGGGGAAGCTGTGCCATGGCTTCTTCTCTTGTCGGGAAGTAGTAGATTTCCCGGCTGCCATGTTCCTTTCCGGACAACGTCTCCACCGCCCGCTCATACATATTCTTTGAAAGCTCTCCGATGCAGATGAGCACATCCACGCCATGCGTTATGGCATACTCTCCGATCTGTGCATGTAAAATGGCTTCATCCTTACCAAGCTCAAACATATCCCCAAGGACTGCCACCTTACGCTGCAGGGCCGTTCCAAGAAGATCAATTGCCGCCTTCATCGAAACAGGATTGGCATTGTAGCAGTCATCGATCAGAATATATTCCGGTGTCTCGATGACATGGCTTCTTCCGGCTACCGCCTGCACTTGCGCAATACCCTTCGCAATCTGCTCTGTTGTAAGACCGAGCTGCCAGCCGACTGCGGTAGCGGCCAGCGCATTCAGTACCATGTGAATCCCCGGCAGGGGCACCTTCACCGGGAACTGTGTATCTGCCACGTGAATAACAGCTTCCGAACCCGGCAGCCCCTTATTTACCACATCTGTCGCGTATACCGCATCTTTCTTAGACATGCCAAAACGGATAATCTCATTCTTCCATGGCTTCTTCACGGTTGCCAGCAGATCATCCTCACCATTTAAGAAAACATAGCCCTCCGGATTCATCGACTTGAAAATCTCCGTCTTGGCCTTCAGAATGCCCTCACGACTTCCAAGATTCTCTAAATGGCACTGTCCGATATTGGTAATGACACAGTAATCCGGCTTCGCAATCTCCGTAAGCCGTGTCATCTCTCCAAAATCGCTGATTCCCATTTCCAGAACGGCTGCTTCATCCTCCGGCTGGATCGACAGCACAGTCATCGGCAGTCCGATTTCGTTGTTGAAATTCTTCTGTGTTTTACACACCTTAAATTTCTGTGACAGGACAGAGGCGATAAATTCCTTGGTACTCGTTTTGCCAACGCTTCCGGTGATTCCGACAACGGGAATGGAAAGCTGCTCACGGTAAAACGCTGCGATCCTCCGGAATGCGGTCAGGGAATCCTCCACAAGAATATAGGGAATTTCACACCCTTCCGGCTCTCTTTCACAGATCACTCCAAGCACGCCCACCTGTGCTACCGCAGGAATAAAGGAATGACCGTCCTGACGCTCTCCTTTTACTGCCACAAACATTCCGTCCTTCGTTACCTTCCGGGAATCAATCACAACACTCGTAGTTTCCCTGTGTTCCAGTTCTTCGCTCCGCATCCCTTCCGGTAATACCAAAGTTCCGTTACAGGCCTGTGCCATATTTTTCAGAGTCAGATTTTTCATGCTCAACCTCACCATCTTTTTAGGGAAATCTCTATAATCAGCTCGCACAGCTCACCGTAGCTGATTCCAAGAACTGCTGCCTCCTGTGGAATGAGGCTTGTCGGTGTCATGCCTGGAAGCGTATTGGCCTCGAGACAGTAGACATCACCATTTTCATCCATAAGGACATCCATCCGGGCATAGGTCTTAATACCAAGCACCTGATATGCCCTGAGTGCGGTATCCTGTATTTTCTTCGTCAGTTCGTCGCTGATCTTCGCGGGACAGGTCTCAATCGTGCTGCCTGCCTGATATTTATTCTTATAATCATAAAATCCGGATACCGGTTCAATTTCAACAACCGGATAAGGCTTACCCTCAATAACGCAGTCGGTGAATTCCCGGCCCTTGATGTACTGCTCTACCAGAACCTTTGCATCATAACGGAATGCATCCTGTACTGCATCGGCATATTCCTTTTCGTTCTGTACAATGTAAACGCCCACGCTTGAGCCGCCGCCGCTCACCTTTACCACGCAGGGAAATTCCGGCTTATAGGGATCGTCCTTACCCGTTAACAGATGACTCGCCGGAGTCGGTACGCCATTTTGCAGGAATAACTGCTTGGTGATGGACTTATCCATCGCAAGCGCACTGCTGAAGGAATCGGTTCCTGTATATTTAATGCCAAACAGATCGAAAACTGCCTGCACCTTGCCATTCTCTCCGCAGTCTCCGTGCAGCGCCATAAAGACAATGTCTGCCATCTGGCAGATCTCAATCACATGATCTCCGAATAAAATATTGGAAGGCTTCTTTCGGGACGCTTTTATCTTATCAATGTCCGGCGCCACCTCCGATACCGGAGCCACATCCTTTACCCAGTCACGATCCAGTTCGAAAATATTCCCCGGATCTCCTTCATAACCTAAGAACACGTCGAGCAGAATCACCTGATGTCCTCTTTCCTTCAGTGCATTGTAAACGCCGCGTCCTGAACTTAAAGAGACATCTCTTTCGGTACTGATTCCACCTGCCAACACTACGATTTTCATACGTTACCTTCTTTCCAAAGCTGTACTTTCATTATACGCTCTTATTTATTCGTAATTGCTGATAATTTCACCCAGCATAAAAATAAGTCTGCTGTCTGCATCAAACTGATTCATAATCCCCAGACTTTCATTATAATCCTTATAATTCCGGATGCCAACATCATCTATGTAACTTATGGATAATTTATTTCTGCCCATAAAATAATGAAGATGGTTCTCAATAATGGTCTCATACTCATGGTTCGTGATGATATAGTTCACGGTTGCCATCCACAGCATTTTCTGTAAAAGCTCGGAGTGATTCGTCTGATCCTCATTCGCCTGCACATAAAACGGCTCCTTCTTCATCTGTGCAGACAGGGTTTCCGCCCTTTGCAGGAGCCGGGCAATGCACTCCGAACAGTACTCCCGGTTTACTGTCCTCCTGGTCATGAGATAGGTCACACTCCCAAGAAAACAGGGGAGATCCCCCTCCTGTTCCTGTTCATTTTTCAGTTCTTCCTCGAGGTACTTTTCCAGATAATAGCGGCACTCCTGCTGTCCGGATGCCCGGTAAAGCTCGGCTGCTGCCGCAAACCTCCAGGAATCCTGTGCATCATCCGTCTGATTCACAAGTGCATATTTAAAGGCTCGCTCAGCCGCTTTCAGACAGGTCATTGCATATTCCCTGTCATAATCCTGATAAAGATAGCTGAACCTGGCAAGGCACATGGCAAAGCCTTCCGCTGCCTCCATCGAGGGTGGCTCCACATAAACGGCCGATGGCTTGCCCTGTGTCGATGCAGGCACGGTAACCTTCGCATATACCGCTCCGGTTTCCTCATTCTGCATTTTCAGAAGCCAATCGGTTTCATAGCGGATTTCATCAAGCAGATCCGGAATTCCGTTCCGGCTCTCCGGAAGCTCCATATCATCCGAAAAGGCATCTCCAAACAATTCATAAGCAAGAAGCATTACACTGATATTTTCTGCTGCCCGGACGACATCCTTTGAGCCATTCTCATCCTGATGCCAGCCACCGCTCACATCCATACTCACCGACATGTCCTCCCGAAGAAGGGCATGTCCGGTGTGACAGGCATTGTGTGCCCTGCTGCCCGCAAATTCTTCCGTAAGCGTGATCCCACACCGGTTATAATAATACTGCTTCACTGCTTCCTTCAGAACATCATCATACAGATTATCTGCGATCTGAAATGAATAGGAGTCGCCTAAAAGCGGTGCTTCAATATAATACTTTCCCGGGAGCTCCACCTGTGAAAAATCCCCATAGCCGATTTCATCTGTGCAGGAATCCTGTGACTCCCGCTTTTCCGGCTTACCGGTATATACCGTCTTCCCGGTATCTGCATCAATCACTTCAAACCGGTCCGGCAGCTGCGCTCCGCAGAAAACCGCGATCTTCGTACTCTGCGTTATGTATCCCAGCTGGTTCACCAGAATATGGGGAGCGCTTACCGGAACCTCATAAGATAAGTCCGGATCCTCTTCCATCGTCTGAAGAGGTGTCTCCTCCCTTTCCTGCTCTGCCTCTGCCACCTGGGCGCCGCATCCTGTTAAACATCCTGTTAATAAAATAGAGACCAGAACCATAATGGTTAGCTTCTTCCTGAACATTCCGGTTCCTCCATAGGATTGGATTTCTTCCATAGATTATACCTTTTTTTATATTTCAGGTAAAGTCAGGATACGGTTTAAATTACTTTAAGTTACTTTAACTTACTCATCGGATTGACCGGAACACCATCCTTTGCGAGTTTAAAATAAACGTTCGTTCCTTCCACACTGTAATACTTTGTCGGAGAAGCAACCTGCGCAATCACATCCCCCTTTGCCACATAACTGCCCTCGGATACCAGAATGTTATCAAGCTGGCCATACGTTACCTCATAGCCGTTTCCCAGATCCATCGTAACAGCCTTTCCGATCTCCCGATCCTCATAAACACCTGTAACCTTGCCGGCTGCTGCCGCTGTGATCAGATCCCCTTCATGTGCCTCAATCACAATGGCAGGATTATATTTATACTGATCCAGTGTGGGGAAATAAATTGTCTGATCCATGCTGAAATTCACCAGAATGTTTCCTGAAATCGGCCATACCAGCGTGTCCTCATCCGTAAAATTCAGTGCCGGCTGCATGGCGGTAGACAATGCTTCCTGATCGCCGCCTTCCACATTTCCGGTTTCTGCTGCATTTTCCTTCTTTTCTTCCCGGTTTTCTGTATCTGCTTCCTGCTTTGCCTCTTCCTTTACTCCATCCGACATACTTTCACTGCCGGATATATCCGGATTTTCCACATTACCGGAATTGGTTTCCTGAAAATAAGGATCGTAATCGAGATCATCTGTCGGTGCATTCTGCGTCGTGGCATCCTGCGTCACATGATCGGCAAACTGGATGTCCTCCTTTTCGGAAAGCCCGGTTGTCATATCCTGCTCAATCGTGCTTAAATCGACCACATAGCCGTCATCCTGGCTTTTATTTCCGGCTCCCAGCCATAATCCTGTCACGGTCAAGGTACCAAGCACCAGCACGGTGGATGCCGCCATTACAATTTTTTCTTTGGAAAAGGCTCCTCTTCTTCTATTCCGCCTCATATCTTTTTCCTTCCTTTCCTGTATCACTTTCTTAAACAATTCACATAACCAGCGATGTATCTTTAGCAACTAGTCTTTCCGTAAATTACAAGTTTATACAATGGTTGGAAGGAAAATGGACAGAAGGAAATAAAAACCGGCAGAATAAAACCTCCTGTCTTATCCTGCCGGTTCTTTTAAGAAACCGTTATGAAATCGTTATTATTTTGTAACTATTCAGAGCCATGCAAATTATGACAATATGGACGTCGAATGCTTGCATTCGTAAGGACATTTGACATAATTTATATGGCGAAGTAACCTCAATGAGTAAAACTTGAGCTGCGTTAGCAGCGGTTTTACGAATGAGGTCTGAATAGTTACATTATTTTTATGTAACAAAAGGTGCCGGTCCTGGGCTACACGGCCTGTTCGCGCTTGGCAAGGTCCACATGCTGGATCGAGCCGGCATTTCCATCCTCAAACAGGAAAAATCCAGTACTACGGATCACTGCATTCGTCTCATTATTTTCATTGGTTAATGAGTACTGCGTTCCGGTGTGTGCAAGGCCGATTGCTCCCACTCCCTTTTCCTTCAGGGAATAAAGGTGCGGCTGTCCGTTCTCATCCATGCACCAGATTTTCAGCCTGTCAAAAATTTCATCATTTTCATCAATGAATCCGTTTCCATCGGAATCATACCGTGCAAGGTCTGCGAAACCATTACCGGACTGTGTGCCGAAAAGCTCGGATCCATCGTTGATGATACCGTCACCGTTTTGATCTAGAGCAAGGAATCCGCTTCCGGCGATCAATTTACTGATTTCATCCTCTACGCCATCACAATCAATATCGAAGAAAAAGGTCTGGTCAGACACCTGTGCCACATTTCCCTCAAGATTAATCACAAGAGGATCGCAAAGTGTAAGCTGTTCAAAGTCAATCTCTTCCTCGTAGTATTCCATGAAGCTGCGGCTCATATTCAGGTTGAGATGGAAGTCAATCTCTCTTCCGTCCTCGGTCTTCACCGTGCCTTTGGTTGTAAAGGATGTACTTTCAGACTCTTCATAATAGTACCGGTTCGTGAGGCGTACGCTGTTCACCGTGACAAGCTGCGGCTGCAATGTGGTTACTCCCGGCTGCAGTGTATTTCCTGTCTCCTCAGTTGTCTCAAAGCTGTCTGCCTTGTACTTATCCGGGAAGAAAATCTGCATCAGATACCGCAGACAGGATTCCCGGAGCTGCCGCATCTGTTCACGGATATCGTCCGTATCGGAGATTGCCTGGCTGTTCAGCCGCGTATTCGTCATACGTCCCTGAATATCCGCAAGAGATTCGTTCCCGACACCCTTCTTGTCCTTACTATGCTCTGCATTTTCACCATCGGTCTGCAGAAAACCGCCAAACAGAGTTCCGGATCCATCCATAATGCTCTGCTTACCACTAAATCTTGTTAAACGACTCATCCGTGCATGTGTTGCCGAATAAGTTCTTTCGGATTCCATTCCTATTGTAGCGGAATTGATTCTCATTCATACCTCCTTGTAATATAGGTAAACAGCCCCATTTTTTGCGCGGAAAATGATTTATCTGCCTGCCCCCGAAAGAATAGAGCAGACAAATAAAAACGGACGCTATTTCAGAATCCCTTCTAAAATACCATCCGTGGTCTGTCGTTATTGTGCCATTGGTGCGGCCTACACCAACCGGCCTGTCTGGGAAATCTATTTGATCCCCCTGTTTTTTATATCGGAGAAATTACGGTAATCTTTAGTCTTCCTGGGAACTCCGGATGTGTGCCAGAACCGTAATTCATATCTACAGCCCATATATCATATACTATAACTGTCCGGAATCCCATTTGCAAAATTGTGACAGCACACCAATCGCTGCCAGGCTGATCATATAGTTACTTCGTCATATAAATCATGGAATATGTCCTTGCGAATGCAAGCATTCGCCGTACATATTCCATGATTTGCATGGCTCTGAATAGTTACGAAATTATGCTTTATTATGAACTCATAGAAATCAAGAGGAGTTTAAATTGATGAAACATCAGAAATTCTTCCCGGCTCTGTTACAGGGTGCCCTTATTGGCTTAGGTGCGGTACTTCCCGGAATCTCCGGCGGGGTCTTGAGTGTGATCTTCGGAGTGTACCGTCCTGTTATGGAACTGCTTGCCGATCCTTTAAAAAACTTCCGTACCCATTTTCCCAAACTGTTTCCTTATCTGCTGGGATATCTCCTCGGCTTTCTTGGCGTTGCCAATGTTCTTGCCTTCTTCTTAAACCGGTATCCGGATCCTTCTGTATGCCTTTTTATCGGTCTGATTATCGGGATGCTGCCCTCGCTCTGGGAAGAAGCCGGAAAAGAGGGACGTTCCAGAGGATCTTATCTTTCCTTTTTCTGTGCGGTCATCTTTATTTTCGCGCTGCTGACCGGTCTGCAGCGCTGCGCCATCACCATCGTTCCGGATTTCAAATGGTATCTGTTCTGCGGCTTCTGTCTCGCGTTAAGCATTATTGCACCCGGCATGAGCTTTTCTACGCTCCTTATGCCGCTCGGACTTTATACTCCATTCATTGACGGAATCGGACACTTATCCACTGCCGTTCTCATCCCCGGTGGAATCGGTGCCGGAATTACCATTCTCGTCCTCTCCCGCCTCATCAATTCCTTATTTGAAAAGCATTACTCTATTGCCTTTCACGCCATTGTCGGAATTGTTATGGCCGCAACCGCCATGATCATCCCCTTTGACAGCTTCACTACGTCGTTAAAAAGCTGCCTCATCAATCTACTGTGTTTAGCCGTCGGAGGCATTGTGTCTGTGTGGATGGCGAAGTTTCAGGAGGGAAAGGGATGATGATCTTTCCGCTGGTACTTTATTATTATTCCAGCCTATGTATTTCTTCCTGTAGTTCTTTAAGAAACGCAAGTATCTCTTCAAATTCCGGTATGTTCCCATATATCATATTCTTCATTGCCTGATAGTCCTCCTGCAAAGCATTAAGTATCGTTTTTCTTGGCAGAAGTTCGATACTGCTCAATGTTGCCGTTTCATAATGAGCACCCTTGGCATAATAAAACTTTTGCTTAAAGGCAATATCTTTTTCAAGTAATTCTTTTCTTTTAAATGCGCTTTCCTTTACCCATGAATTGCCCAGATTATATACATCATATAAATGCCTTGCATATCTGGCAGCAACTTCTTTCATTACTCAGCACACACCTTTCTGATTACTGTATATATCCATTCACTTACACCTGTTGCTTCCTTTAACATCTTTTTCTTCTCTTCTTCAGGCAATCTGTTCCTCAAACTCACGATAATATCATCATCAATCCTCTCTTTTCCCAATGTCTTTAATGCCTCAACAACCAAAGTTGTTGTCTCAGACATAAATGAAATCTCTCTATTTGCACGGTGCTTATAGGACAAGGTAATATTATCCCATGAAAATTTTCTATATGGTCCATCACTGATATAGGACCAGACAACCGGAACCTGTGTGGATAACCCCAGCCTATTTAATGCTACATCTCCGCATGGCGCAATGGTCCAATGAAAACTTCTGGCAATAGCATATGCTACCGCATCCGGATTTACAGGAATATACTCCTTAAGCAGCTTACTATATACTGGTTTTTCGTACACCCCTGCTATAACTCTTCGTATATTCTTTTTCTCAACTTGTCTTCCCAAACATTTTCTTACAGTTGTTGTTGTCGCAATATCCGTAAAATCTGATGTAAGAAAAACCGTTCCCGGTTCAGCCAATTCTATTCTCTTCTTTATTTCTGTATAAATACCACTTTCCATAAAATCACGCCCCTTATTTTGTCACGATTATTATATGATTTTCGTGACATTTTTTCAACTTTTTATTTCGATCTTAATAATAATTTTTCAAAGATTTTGCTATTTCACTAGTTCCACCAGTAAAACAAAGCTGCATTTCCATCCTTTAACAGAAACACAGCTTTTTATTTTGGGTATTCAAAGTTTGTGAGGATCTGGCTTTTTAAGGGTCTTTCGTGAGGGTTCTTCTGTGTCTACATAATAGCCTCTACACCAATATTGATTCATTTCATTCGCCTCAATGCTTTTTAAATTTAGGATAATATAGTTTAGCTATATACATCAGTGCTCCATCTTTTCCAATGCCAACCCAATCAATCGATCCGCCTGATCTGCCATGAACAGCGGGATATTCAGCACATCATCGTCCAGTTTCAGATTGTCCAATGAGAAACGGATGCGGAGTTTGACCTTATCAGGGAACAGTTCCTTGAACTTCTTCATACTCCTGCTGGTTGTGTTGGCTTCGGATTTTACCTCCACGGGGAAAATGTCGTTCTCCCGCTGAATAAGAAAATCTACTTCGTAAGGCGGGTTGTTCTGGCTCCAATAACGGGGCATGACTTCAAACTGAGTAATTAAAGTCTGCAACACAAAGTTTTCGGTTAATGCGCCTTTGAATTCAGTAAAAAGGCGGTTACCTTCGCCAAAGGCAGTGGGGGCCAACTGTGCCAGACGGCGGAGCAGTCCCACATCCACCAGATAAATCTTGAAGGCAGACAGGTCATCGTAAGCTGCAATCGGCAGGCCGGGAGCTGAGCTGCGATAAATTTTATGCACCAAACGGGCATCTACCAGCCATTGCAAGGCATCCTCGTACTCACGGGCTCGTGCACCTTCCTTGACCACTTTATAGATAAACTTCTTGTTCTCTCTTGCCAGTTGAGAAGGAATGGATTTCCAGATCATTGAGATTTTCGGGAACTCGCTGAGGTTAGGATGTTTTGCAAAATCACGCTCATAGGCTCCGATGATTCCGGACAATGCTTCCTGCATGGCAGAAACATCCCGTGCCTCCGTCCACATCAATACCGGCTCCGGCATACCACCGGTGACATAGTACATTTTCAGCTTCTCATACAGCGGATTAAAGAAGGCGTCAGGGATAGGTTCAAGGGTATCCACCTGTTCCAGATACTGCGCCAGATTTTCATCACCGTTGGCAAGTAGGAATTCATTAAAGGTCATCGGGTCAATCTGCATAAAGTTAACCATACCCACGGGAAAAGAGGAAGGTTTCGCCAGGGCAATACCCAATAAAGAACCGGCACAGGCAACGTGATACTGCGGTGCGTTCTCACAAAAATACTTCATAGAATTAATGACCTTAGGGCAGTCCTGCACTTCATCAAAGATGATAAGGGTTTTTTCAGGCACAATTTTTTGACCGCTTGCCAGCATAAGGTTTTGTAGAATCCGGTCCACATCCTTGGTTATTTCAAAAAATTGCTTATATTCTTCATTTTCATCAAAGTTAAAGTAAGCTGTATTTTCATAATAGCGCCTGCCGAACTCTTTCAGAATCCAAGTCTTACCCACCTGACGTACGCCCTTCAAGATTAACGGCTTGCGGTAGGGAGAATTCTTCCAAGCCAGCAGTTTTTTTAAGATAAATCGTTCCATGGAATCATTCCTCACATTTTTATTGGAGTTTTGTGTTCAATAATCACACTTTTATCATATGCGAGATTCATGAAAATTACAACTGAAAACACAAAATTATTTGATTCTAATGCTTATCAATCACACTTTTATATGAGATAGTAAAAAATCCTTATCCGGAGCGGGCTCTTCCCCTGCAGGCCCTGCCCGACTCGTGCCCGGGCGGGCTCTTCCTCCTGCATGCCCTGCCCGACTCGTGCCTGGGCGGGCTCTTCCCCTGCAGGTCCTGCCCGACTCGTGCCCTGACGGGCTCATTCTCCTGCAGGCCCTGCCCGACTCGTGCCCTGACGGGCTCTTCCCCTGCTAGCCCTGCCCGACTCGTGCCCTGACGGGCTCTCGTGGTTCGGCTGGCGCCGAATAAACCGAAAAGGTTCAGCCCATCGGAAAGCGAGCTTTCCATGGGCTGAACCTTTTCGGTTTGCAGGGCTTGTAGCTAGATCCTGTTGTAGTTAATCAGACATCCCTTCAGGATGATCTGGCGTTCTTCGTCTGTAAGTTCTCCAAGACGGAGCGTGAATTCGTGGAGTCCGTCTTCGGCAACCTTGTAGGCTTTGATGGTGTCTGCCTTTGTTTCAACGGCAGTGCGGATTCCAGGGAAGAACAGATAATCGAGATTCTTGAACGGAAGTTCTCCTTCTTCAATCAGGAACGGTAACATTCCCCAGTTGATGAGGTTGGAACGGTACCGCTTGGTTGCATATTCATTTGCAATATTAGCCCAGCCTCCAAGTACCTTCTGGCAGGAGGCAGCCTGTTCTCTGGCAGATCCGTCTCCCGGCTTCACTGCAAAGATTGTAGAACCGAAGCCGATATTGCTGTGGTTCACATCCGGATAAGACTTCTTGATCGTCTCAATTACCGGCTTTAATTCCGGCTTTGCCTCTGCGGCGCATTTTCCTTCCATTAATGCTTTCTGTGCTACCTGGATATCCTTGGCAAGTCCTACATAGGCAGGATCCTTACGGGAAAGTGTGAATTCCGCAAGTCCTAGCGGATTGGAACGGTAGGAGGAGGTTTCTCCGGAAGGAATGAGTTCGTCTGTAGTGGTAACCGGATCATGGATCTCAGATACGACACGAAGGACGAGGTTTTCCGGAAGTGCGGTCATCTCCGGCCAGTCCTTGATGTTGGGACCAAAATGGATCTCAACCTCCGGATCTGCGACTCCCCTGGAGTCAAAGACACGGTTCGCATAAATATTGGAATCAAAATGATATTTGTACTTACCGATCGTTCCGTCAAAATCCGTTGCAGGTGTAAGAACACCCTTGTTGGCTGCTGTTGCGGCAATGGATCTGGCATCCATCAGAGCAACCGATGCAATCTGTCCGTTCTGCAGCTTCGAGCCTTCACGGTTCGGGAAGTTTCTTGTCGAATGACGGATGCTGAACGCATTGTTTGCCGGAGTATCGCCTGCACCAAAGCATGGTCCGCAGAATGCGGTCTTCAATACAGCGCCGGTTTCCATCAATGTAGCTGCACAGCCATTCTTAATCAATTCCATATAAATCGGCATGGATGCCGGATATACACTTAAGGTAAATCCATCGGAACCGATATAGGAGCCTTTCATGATATCCGCTGCTGCGCAGATATTCTCGAATCCGCCGCCGGCACAGCCTGCAATGATTCCCTGATCCACCATGAATTTGCCGTTTACGACCTTATCCTTTAAGGTATAAGGTACGGCATTGTCAAGGGACACTGCTGCACGCTTCTCCACATCATCCAGAATATCATCCAGATTGGCATTCAGTTCTTCGATGGTGTATGTATTGCTCGGATGGAACGGCATGGCAATCATCGGCTTAATACTTCCCAGATCAATGGTAATCATTCCATCATAATAAGTCACTTCTCCGGGATTCAGTTCTTTGTAATCTTCACTTCTTCCATGAACTTCATAGAATTCCTTAATGGTATCATCGGTTCTCCAAATGGAGGAAAGGCAGGTTGTCTCTGTCGTCATGACATCAATTCCGATACGGAAATCAGCGCTTAAGGATGAAACACCGGGACCGACAAATTCCATAACTTTATTCTTTACATAGCCATTGGCAAAAACAGCTCCGATAATCGCAAGTGCCACGTCCTGGGGGCCAACACCCTTTACCGGTTCTCCGGTCAGATATACACCAACCACTCCCGGCATATTGATATCATAGGTCTGGTTCAAAAGCTGTTTTACAAGCTCCGGTCCACCTTCACCCATTGCCATGGTTCCGAGTGCTCCGTAACGGGTATGGGAATCGGATCCAAGGATCATTCTTCCGCCGCCTGCAAGCATTTCTCTCGCGAACTGATGAATCACGGCCTGATGAGGCGGTACATAAACGCCGCCGTATTTCTTGGCGCAGGTAAGACCAAACATGTGGTCATCCTCATTAATGGTTCCGCCTACCGCACAAAGTGAATTATGACAGTTGGTAAGAACATATGGTATCGGGAACTTCTCAAGTCCTGAGGCGCGCGCAGTCTGAATGATTCCAACAAAAGTAATGTCATGGCTGGTCAGCTTATCAAATTTGATCTTGAGCTTGTCCATATTTCCTGACGTATTGTGATTTTCAAGAATTCCGTAGGCAATCGTTTCTTTCTTCGCCTGTTCTTTGGAAATTTCTTTGCCTGTTTTTGCCTTAATCTGCGCTGCTGCCTCTCCGGAATCCGGGATAATTTCGGTTCCGCCAAGCAGGTAAGCACCGCCTTTCAATAAAGATACCATTTCTTTCCTCCTGTATCGTGCCTGATTGTTCTTTTTAATACATCTATTCCGATTATACATAATCTTTCCAGGTAAAACAACTTCATTTTCAATCTTAAAAACCGACCTCCAAGTCAGTTTGACCTGACCCGGAGACCGGTTCTGTATAACAAGACTGTTGTTTGTAAAATTACTGCTTTACAGCTTAAATTTATTTACTGAGATTTTCCAGATAAGTAGCATACTGATTCAGGAATTCCTGCTGTACCTTTTCCAATCCAGCCGTTTTGCATTTTTCGTTCAGCTCGTTAATTGTAGCCTGTACATCATCCACAAGACCAAGTTCAAGCATAGGCACATACTGGGAACATACCTCATTCATGGCAGCAAGTTCACTCTTTACAGCCGTGTCATCAAAGATAAATCCACTTGTTATCTCACTGATTGCATCACCCATAAGCTGCTGACGGATTTCACTCTGTGTAGTTCCGGCTTCTCCCTGAATTCTTTCCAGAACATCATTTTTTAATCCCCATGAAATCGGTGCATTACCCACTGTGTAATTTGCCTGGTCAGCTCCAAGTGTATAGGTTGTATCACTTGTTGCATTATAAGTGGAGCCTTCAATACCATATCTTGCAATATCATAGCATTCTTTATCAAATTTCAAAACATCAAGCACCATCATGGCTCTTTCCTGATTTTCCGACACTGCTGGGATTGCAAAGCCATCACCGGTATAAACGCCTTTTACATGAACCACACCGGGTGTAATATTAACCAGTTCTGCTTTCCATTCCGGATGTTCGGAATCTACTACATTTTTTGCGGATTCACAAGTATCAAGATTCCAGAACAGTGCTGCGCTTGTTCCATTCTCAAATGCATCTAATGGAGAAGTTGTGTTAGACACTGCATTTTTGGACCAGAAGCCCTGATCTGCCCAATCCTTCATCATGGTACAGAAATCCAGATATTCCTGTGTTCCGTACTGCCATACCACATCATCCACCGTAGGATCCGTGCCTTTGTAGAAATAACCAAAGTACTTGCCGCTTCCACAGCTCATCGGAACCAGATTGTTTCTGCTCTGGAATAAGTTCATGGACATTTCAACGCCGTCACCTGCTGCCGCATAAGGATAAATACCATCCTCATTTTCCGCCACTGCCTTGAAGTACTCCTCCAGTTTTTCCACGCTGTTGATCTCACCGATGTTATATTTTTCTTTCAGATCACCACGGATCAGAACCGGCATTGCATTGTTTACATACGGGCTGTTTTTCGGAATCATATAGCAGGCGCCATCAATTTTTGCCTGTTCGAAAGCCATGGAATCTTCTCCGGCATAGGTCTGCGGCATAAACTGCTGCAAAAGATCGTTTGTAATTTCAACAAACGCTCCCTTGGTTGCTTCTTCATTATAAAAAGCCCAGGTAGATGTATAAATCAGATCAATGTTCTCACCACTTGCCAAAAGCAGGGAATATTTCTGTGTGTAATCACTTAATGCAATATAATTAATGGTAAGAGAGGTATTCAGTTTTTCTTCCAGCTTTTCATTCAATGCTGTCTGCACTGCATCTGCAGCTACCGGTTCATCACCGATAACATACATCACCAGATCCTTATGCTCTGAGATATCATTTCCATAATATCCGTCTGTCTCATCACCTCCTGCTGTCTGCGCATCAGAATCTGTTTCCTCATCTGTTGCTGCTTCCTGCGTATCATTCTGGCTGCTTTCTGTTCCTGCATTTTCCTCTGTTGTCGTACTGCTTCCACAGCCGGCCAGAATACCCATCATCATGGTTACGCTTAGTAAAATAGCTATTGCTTTCTTTTTCATAGCTGGTCTCCTTTCTATTTCCTTTCTATTTTCACAGGTCTGTTAACCCTTAACAGCTCCCAATGTGATTCCTTTTACAAAATACTTTTGTACAAACGGATATAATAAAATAATCGGGCTCGTTGCAACTACGGTCAGTGCCATCTTCGTTGACTCAATCGGCATGGAACTGACAGAAACCGTTGTCTGACTTGCGATCTCCCGCAATGCCTTAATACTTCCCATAAGCTGATATAATAAATACTGCAGATTCATAAGATCATTTTTATCAATAAACAACATGCACATATACCAGTCATTCCAATACGTCAGTGCTGTAAACAGTCCAATGGTTGCGACTACCGGCTTGGACAACGGAAGAATCAGTTTGACAAAAATTTTGAAATCTCCTGCTCCGTCTATTTTCGCGGATTCTGTTATCTCCATGGGAATTCCTCCCATGAATCCTTTTACCAGGATAATATGCCATACAGAAACTATCGTCGGTACGATCAGTGCCCAGATGGTATTCTTTAAATGCAGATACTTTACACACAGGATATACCACGGAACCAATCCGCCTGAAAACAATGTTGTGAAGAAAAAGTAAAAGGAAAATATATTTCTCCACTTGAAATCCTTCCTCTGTAATACATATCCCGTCATTGCATTGATAAACACACTGACTGCGGTTCCAACAACGGTTGCAAATATGGTTACCAGATAGGCTTTTAATATTTTTCCCGGGTTTTGGAAAATAAGCTGATATGCTGCCAGGGAAAAATCCTTAGGCCATAAAACATAACCATTTTTAATAATGTAATTTTCACTGGTAAAGGATGATGCAATGATCAGCAGAAACGGAATCACACAAATGATTCCAAAAATTGCAATCAATGGATATCCAATCCCTTTAAAAAGGAGCACATCTTTTCCCATCTTTTTACTTTTCATGTCATCACTCCTTTAAAATAATGCATAGTCCGAATTTATTTTCCGAATTATTCCATTTACCACCATGATGGTTACAAAGCACAGAATGGATTGATAAAAACCGGCCGCAGCCGCCATCCCTATATCCGAGGTTTCCAAAAGGGATCGGAATACAAATGTATCAATCACATCCGTAGAGTCATACAAGGCACCGTTCTTTCCAATCAGCTGATAGAACAGATCTAAGTTTCCCCTGAAAATTTTGCTCACATCAAGCAGCACCATGGTAATGATCGTCGGTCTGATCGCCGGGAGTGTAACATAATGGATTCTCTGAAAGATGTTTGCCCCATCAATCTGGGCAGACTCATGAAGCTGGGTATCCACGCCGGTCACGGCCGCCATATATACCACCATGCTGTATCCCACACTTTTCCAGGCATTGAACAATATAATCAACACCCGCCACGCCGGTCCGTCTGCATAAAGGTTAATCGGTTCCATCCCCAACGTCTTCAGTACACCGTTTACAACACCATTCTCGTAGTTCAGCAGATTATATGCTATCGTTCCGACAATAACCCATGATACAAAATATGGGAGAAAAATAGAGGATTGCGTCACTTTCTTGAACTTCTTTCCTCTTGCTTCACTTAAAATAACTGCAAAAAGCACTGCCAGAAAGGTATTCACCGCAATGAAACACAAATTATATGAAAATGTATTTGCTGTTACTGCAAATGCTTTTCCCGACATAAAAAAGAATCTGAAATTGTCAAAAATTCCTGTAACCCATGGACTTCCCCAGATTCCATCCCTGTAGTTGTATTGTTTAAAAGCCAGCACCATTCCACCCATAGGCAGATATGCAAAAATAAAGATAATAACCACTGCAGGAGCAAGCATCAGAAGCAGTGTTCTGCTCTTCTTCAATTCCTTTAGAAATTCCTTCATATGGGCTTTCATCTCCTTTCTGACTTCATCTTAGCATCTCACCTGTACAATGAAAATCAGACATTCTTTTAATGAATAGCACAATCTTTTTGGTTTATTGAACCCCATTTTTCCCTATGCTATACTATGTTCACGCTTAATATTAAGGTAGCTTTTGGCCAAAGGAGGTCTTCCAATGAAATTATTGCTAGTTGATGATGAACCCTATACCCGTGAAGGAATCTTATCCATTATTGCTTTTGATAAACTGGGAATTGACGAGGTTTTTTCTGCTGAAGATGGACTTTCCGGGCTTGCCATGGCAAAAGAATATCAGCCGGATATTATCCTGACCGATGTACGTATGCCACATTTAGACGGGATCTCCATGTCCTATCAGATCCGCGAATTTCTTCCCGGCTGCTGTATTATTTTTATGAGTGGATTTGCAGAAAAAGATTATTTGAAGTCCGCAATCAAACTCTCTGCCATTAACTATATTGAAAAACCGTTTTCGCCCGAAGAACTCGAGACCACCCTGCAGCTTGCTGTCAGTAAATGCAACCAGGAAAAGGAGCAGCTCCATTCTTCCACACAGCTCAGCCATACCCTGAACTTAAGTCTTCCTGCGATTCGAAACAGAATCGCTCTTACTGTTCTGCGTCCTGTGCATGACCATGCACGTGCAGAGCTCTCTACTTATCTGCAGCTTGTATATCCATCTTTTCACGCCGGCGGACGGTGGATCAGCTTTCTGATCATGCTGCTCCCCGAATCGGAATACAGCCTTGACAGTCTGCAGACTCTTTTAGAAGACAGACTGTCTCTTTCTTCCTTTAACTATCACTTTATCGGCATGAAAAACGAGAATGTTCTTGTTGTCCATATTGGCCTGTCCGATCCGGACTATCAGGACATTCCCGTTTCTGAAATTGAAAATACCTGTTACACCCTACGCGATATTTTAGTAACAGCCTGTCACTTCATTCTGGCCACCGGACAACCGGTTTCCTCCTTTTATGATCTGTATGAGTCCTACCAGACTGCCTCCATCAGCCTGCAGCGTGGCTTTTTCAAGAAAATGGACTCGATCATCTTTTATAGCAAAGCAACGTCAGAATCTGCCTACCTGTTGGACGGAACGAAACTGATTCCTTTTGAAAAGGCTTTAAAATCCCATGATAAAGCTGCTGCCTTAGCCTGGCTGTGCAGTCTGACTGCCGAGCTTTCCCACTATAGCAGTACTCCCGTCAGTACCTGTAAAAGTTTCTTTGCCCAGGCTGCCGTCTGCTTATACGAACTGGATCACATGAGCAAAATTCATGCTTTTCCCGATGTATCATCTCCTATGGAAATTCAGGATACCATTTGGAATATGTCTTTTTTAACAGACATTGAGGACTATATTTTTCAGAAGCTGGAAGATTATTTTTCAATTAACGATGAGCAGTATACGCAAAACCCGATTTCCTATCAGATCAAAGATTATATAGAGCAGCATTACACAGAGGAATCCCTTTCTCTTACTGTACTTTCCGAGCATTTCAGCATTAGTGAATCCTATCTGTGTGTCATTTTTAAGAAGACCTTTGATATTACAATTAACCAATATATCATCAATCTCCGTATGTCAAAGGCCAAGCAGTACCTCCTGGAAAGCAACCGGAAAATCAAGGAAATTTCTGAATTAGTCGGTTATCGTGACTGCAATTATTTTATACGGCTTTTTAAGAAGACCTATCATATTACGCCATCAGACTTCAGATAAATTGAGGGAGACATTATGAAATTATACAACCGTCTTATATCCATTTTTAACAACTTTAGCCTTCAGAAAAAAATTTTTTATTCCTATTTTTTTCTCTGTTTTTTACTGATTTCCATTCTGTCTGTTTCGATCTGTACTTTTACCGCTTCCTCTCTTCGTAAGAGAAACACGTTTTCGCTTCAGCAGAACTTTAATCAGGCTGTTTCTTATCTGTCCTACAAATTAGACGGTATCAGTTCCACCAGTGATATGTTAATTTACAACATATCACTGAATTCCATACTGAATCAGACCGCAAGCACTTACAGTTCCAGTCAGCAGGTGAATGATTCCAAGGAAATCCTTCACCTTCTCAAAAACATACAGGAAAACGATGACATTACCCAGGCCCGGATCTACGTCCCCGATAACCTCAGCTATTCCGATAACGGGGTCAATATCTGCCCACTTTCCCAGGCAGAGTCTTCTCTTTGGTGGGATCCTCTCTTTGTCAAAAAGGGGCTTCATCTGTTTGTCGGACAGCAGGATCTGGAAGACCATCCTTACTGCTCCTCAGATGGAATCGCGCTGCTTCGTGCCATGTACAAACAAAACGACTACAATACACTTGCCTTCATTGTCCGTCTGGATGTTCCGATAAAAACCATCGAAGAGATCCTGAACTCTGCAAATTTTACGAATGACAGTACAACCTTTTTAATAGACTCTGAGCACCACATTATTGCAAATTCCGATCATCCCGACGAAAATCTGCTTCAGGCTTCTTCTAATATGGTTGTTCCTTTTTCCGGGCTTTCCGAAAATACTGTTGCCAAGGTTTCCCTTTCTTCCGGAACATACATGGCTCTCCAGGCCGGTCTTTCTCAATCGGACTGGAAAATCATTACCTTCGTTCCCTATAACTCCTTCAATATTGCAATTCTGACGATAATCCGCTCCATCCTGCTGGTGTCCGTACTGTTGCTTTTCCTTGCTGCCATACTTTCCAAGCCGATTGCACATACCATCACCAAAAGAATGGATCATCTTTGCGATTCTATGTCCGAAGCGAGAAAAGGGGTACTTATGCCGGTCAGCGGAACCATTTATCAGGATGAAATCGGTTCCCTTTACGAAAACTATAACTTTATGATCGACCGTATCAATCAGCTTCTTGCCGAAAATTATCAGATCGGTACGGAACTGAAGAGTGCAGAATACAAAGCCCTGCAATCTCAGATTAATCCACATTTTTTGTACAATACACTTGATATGATCGGATGGCTCTCCTATCAGAACAAGACAGATGAAATCAATTCTGTTGTTTATGCACTGGCAAGATTTTACAAGCTTTCTCTTGCAAAGGGAAAATACATTGTTCCCTTATCCGACGAACTGGATCACGTCAGTTATTATATTAAAATTCAGGAAATGCGTTTTCACGGAAGTATCCGGTATGAGTTGGATGTTGATCCCGAATTACTATCGTATTCCATTCCCAAAATTACGCTTCAGCCCATTGTCGAAAATGCTATTTTCCATGGTATTCTTGAAAAAGCTTCCAAAAATGGCTGTATTCGCATTTCCGGTCTTTCCAGACGTACCAACTATGAGCTTATCATTTCCGACGATGGAATTGGTATGGATTCCGAAAAACTTTCTGAGCTCAACAGCGCTGACATCCAGGATCCGGACTCCTCTTCCGGAAGTCATTACGGTCTGAAAAATATTGACCACCGGATCCGGCTGCTTTACGGGAATGATTATGGTCTTTCCTTTGAAAGTGAACCCATGCAGGGCACCCATGTCCACATTCTTTTACCTAAGCTTCACGTAGATGAAGTCATGCAATAATGGGACTTTTTTTAGAAATACTGGACTATCTTTTCAGCTTTCCTCCAACCTATTTACTCGCTTTCTCTCCCATTTTATAATGCAGAAAAGGAGGAATGTGACTATGGCTCAATGGATGAAAGCAACCGACTATCACCTCATGAACACCGGCGTAACTTTTGAAAGTGCTTCAAAAGATCTGAAGGATTTATTCGACCGTTGTGAATATTACTGTAAAAAGAATTTAGCTGTTTTTACAGATAAAAAAGTACTGCGGGAAGGTTCCGATTATGACGGTGTCTGGCTTGAAACACAGCCCATGGGCGGAGAAATGTATGCCAAGCGTGATATGGAAGCAGCTCTGAATAATCAGCTTATTTTTATGGAAAACCAGCGGAAAAGCGGACGTCTTCCGGGTATGATCAAATATCAGGAGCCTTTTCTTTTGCAGGTTTCCTATGACTGGCTTCAAGGCTTTTGTTTCCCGGTGCCGGCATTTAAAATGTATTTTCTGATTGACCGCGACCCAAATTATCTGGCTCTGCTTTATGAGTGTCTGAAATCGTATGACGAATATCTGTGGAAATATCGGGACAGTGACAACGACGGCTGTCTTGAAACCTGGTGTACCTGGGATACCGGTGAGGACAATTCCATGCGCTTTACGAAATATGGAGTTCCCGATGGGGGATTCGGCGGCGAAGATGCTCCATCCGGAATCGGAAAACTTCCTTTTGCTTCCATGGATCTGATGTCCTATTCCTGTCAGTGCCGTGAGGTACTGGGATCCATTTCCGACCATCTTCAGAACGGCGAAGGAGATTATTGGCGCAAAGAAGCCGCCAAAGTCCGGGAAAAGCTGCATGATTATCTGTGGATAGAAGAAAAACATGCCTGCTATGACAGAGACTGTGATCACCAGATCATGCCGGTACTTATTCATAACAGTTTACGCTGCATGTATTATGGATCGTTTTCCCAGGAAATGGCGGATTCCTTCATCCGGCATCATCTGTTAAACCCAGATGAATTCTGGACCTATGTTCCGCTTCCCTCTATTGCGGTAAACGATCCATGCTTTACCAACATCAATTTTAACAATTGGGGCGGCCAGCCGCAGGGACTTACTTATCAGCGTGCCATTCAGGCTCTGGAACAATATGGCCATGTGGCCGAGATCCGTCTGCTTGGAAAGAAATGGCTGAACTTGCTGATAAAGACCGGGCGGCTCGTCCAGCAATATGATCCTTTCGATGGAACCCCCTGCGTTACAAGATCCGAGGGACTTGCACCGGAAGGCACAGAAACCGAACGCTATAAGGATGTTACTACCCTTGGTCCCGACGGCTATGGTCCAACGATTCTGGCTGCCCTGGAATATTATTCGCTCCTGTGCGGCGTCAATATTGCCTACGAGCAGGTTCGCTGGTCCTGTGTATGTGATTTCCCCGAATTTGATTACTGCCAGACCATGTACGGACATGATTACCGGCTTACCGGTAACGGAAAGGAAATGACCGCTTTCATTGATGGCCAGGAATTGTTTGTCTGTACCTGCGGCGTACAGATCACAACCGACCTGAACGGCAGGCTGCTAAGCATTGATGGCATTGAATCCCAACCGATTGCTTTCACACTTAAGCATCATGATACGTGCTATCATTCAGAGATTTCACCCAACGAAGCATTTTCGTTCTGTGATCAGGAACTCAAGTTCCTCCGTAAGACCGCTTTTGACTATCCTTATCAGAAAGAAAGGAGCTGATGCGATTGAATCTTTTAATTATCGGTGGAACCGGCATTATCAGTTCAGCAGTTACAGAGCTGCTTGCAGCACAAAATCACTCCCTTTATATGCTGAATCGCGGTCTGCACAGCCGTTCTTTCCATAAGGCTGTCATTCCGCTTGTCTGTGATATTAACGATGAGAAGAACGTAAAGGAACTGATCCGGGGACTCTTCTTTGATTGTGTGATTGATTTTACCATTCAGTTGCCTTCCGAAATCCGAAGAGACTATGAATATTTTCAAGACAGCACCCGGCAATTTATTTTCATCAGTTCTTCCAGTGTATATCGCCGTCCCCTTTCCTGCTATCAGGTCACGGAAAGTACACCGGTATATAATCCTTATTGGGATTATGCACAAAACAAACTCGCCTGCGAAGAAGAATTGCAAACACTTTACAGAACCTGCAATTTTCCAATGACCATTGTCCGCCCCGGTCACACCTACAACGAAACCTGGCTTCCTCTTTGCATTTCCGGTGCTAAAGGATGTTGGACCGTGATCCGACGGATTCTGGAAGAAAAGCCAACCATTATTCCGGGGGATGGCTCCTCCCTTTGGTCCGTCACGAATCATCGTGATTTTGCCTGTGCCCTGTCCGGTCTGATCGGCAATCCAAAGGCTATCGGAGAAACCGTAAATATTTCCTCTGACGAGGTTCTGACATGGAATCAGATCTATCACACCATTGCAGATACGTTAGGTGTTCCCCTTCATCCATTTTACGTATCCTCCATGTTTCTTGATCAGGCAGGTCCCTATGGCTTGAAACGTTGTCTCACCGGGGAACGTACACAAAGTATTGTATTTCAAAACGATAAGCTGAAACGGTTATCTCCCGGATTTCGGGCAAAAATTCCATTTGCCGCAGGAATCCGTCAGTCACTCGAATACCTGCTTACTCACCCGGAGGAACAGGTCGAAGATGTTATATTTGACCAATGGTGCGATGCTCTGGCAGATTCACTGACGAAGGCTGCAAAAGAATTGAAGGAACAGTTTCCAAACTACGAATAAACGTATAGTCATCTATACAGAAATGAGGTATTTATGCAAGCATTTGATTTTCAAGATGTTACTTTAAATCCCGGTCATTGGAAAGACGCCCTGGATGAAACGATGAATTTTTATCTGAATATTCCAAACGATAATATTATGAAATATATGCGTGAGAGTGTAGGACGCCCTGCTCCCGGTATTTACTATACCGGCTGGTATCCACAGTCCAAGGGCATTGCCCTGATCGGACAGTGGCTTTCTGCCTACAGCCGTATGTATGCCATTACCGGGAAGGAAGCCTTTCGTGAAAAAGCATTCTTTCTGGCAGATGATTTCTGGGACTGTTACGAGAAATCCCTGGAAAAGGAACCCTTTTTCTCTTCGCGATCCCATTATAATATTGAAAAGCTGATACGTGCTTACTGTGATCTGCATCTATACTGCCAATATCCCAATGCAAAGAAATATGCTGAACATCTGGTACAGTTTTCAGCCCAGCTTACCGGGGATAACTATTTCGGAGATAACTCCACCGAATGGTACACACTGTCGGAATCTTTCCTCGATGCCTATGAAATCTTCGGAATCGAAGAGGCAAAAGTGCAGGCCAAGCGGTTTGAATATGGCGAATTCTGGGATCTGTTTTATAAAGACAGTGATCCATTTTCCAAGCGCCCCGTTGCCGGGCTGTATTCCGAATTCTGCCATGCCTACAGTCACGTGAATTCCTTTAACAGTTGCGCCAAAAATTATGAGGTAGCCGGCAATCCCTATTACCTGAAAGCACTTCGAAGCTTCTATCAGTTTATGCAGAAAGAAGAAGTGTTTGCCACCGGCGGATACGGCTCCAACTACGAACATCTAATGCCTAAATACCGGATTATTGATGCTCTCCGGACCGGACACGACAGCTTTGAAACACAGTGTGACAGCTATGCCGCTTACCGCCTGTGCAAATATCTCACCTGCTTTACTTCGGAACCGGCCTATGGAAACTGGGTAGAGTCACTGATCTACAACGCCACCTTATCCACCATTCCCATGACCGAAGACGGAAAAGTCATCTACTATTCTGACTACAATATGTATGGTGCAACGAAAAAGAACCGTCAGGATGGATGGACCTGCTGTACCGGAACACGTCCGCTGCTTATGGCAGAATTGCAGCGTCTCATTTATTTTGAGGATCATGATGAATTGTACATTGATCAGTATACGCCTTCCACCCTTACCTGGAAGCGTCAGGGTCAGGAAATCAAGGTTACACAGGAAACCGATTTTCCTTACTATCCTACGGTACAGATCCGCTTACAGACAGCCACTCCCGTAACGTTCAAAATCCATTTCCGCATGCCTGCCTGGCTCTCCGGTGCAATGACAGTACAGCTCAATCAGGAGCCTCTGTCAACAACTGTTGACGCAAATGGCTGGCTTGTGATCGAAAGAGAATGGAACAATGAGGATATCCTGACCGTTACACTTCCTGAAGGCTTATGGATGCATTCTTTTGATCCGCTTTTACAGGGGCCGAATGCTTTCCTGTATGGTCCTCTGGTTCTGGCTGCCGACTATACCGGGAAACAGACACCCAACGACTGGATGGATGTCCGCGAACTGCTCCCCAAAATGTACCCCATTGAAGGTGAACCTCTTCATTTTGCAGTAGACGGAATCGATACAATCCGCTTCCGTCCTTTCCTGGAATATAAAGAGAATGAGCGTTATTTCCTCTACCATGACACAACAGCCCATGCCACGAATCTGCATAAGGTGAAGCGGGAGATCCCGTAATTTACGTGCCGATCTGCATGGGAGCTTGGCAATTCATGGACTTATATTTAACTTAACAACTATATAGAACTAAAGTAACTATACCGGTGTTGAACCACTACGAAATTAATAGAACATGTAACACCTCATAAAAAAACGGGAATGATTCATTCCCGTTTTTTCATACACATTTTTATATCTTATTTTTCCGGCTTTTCTCCAGGATCCTCACTCCATATGGTTCCAGCTCCAATACCTCGTCTTCTGCCCACTTCTTTCCAACCCGGATATGCTGTTTTTCTTCTGAATGATTCATTACAAACAGATAATCCTTCTGCCGTCCGTTCCGTATGACGGTTTCGATCTTTTCCTTCCGGTTGTGATTCATACCTGCTCTCTGAAGAACCGCATTCAATATTTTTTTCTGTCCTTCTGCATCCGGATCTGTGCCGATATACCACGCTGTACCTTTTTCAAACGAATGAACGCAAACTGCAGGTTTTCCTTTGTAATACTCGGATCCGTATGTCATAAAGCTTTCTGCGCCGTGTAACTGTATCACATCACACCAGTGCTTTCCCAAAGATAATTTTCCGTCTTTCATATGAAGAATTACCTCTTTGTTGTCGTAGAGGCTATCGTATTCTTCAATTTCAAGTCCCAGCATTTCTCCAAGCCTTCCGGGCAGTGCATATTCATCCATGCATTTATTGTTTTTGTCCATGACTCCTGTGCGCATGGTCAGCACCAACGTTCCACCCTCTCCGGTATATCGGATCAGCTTTTCTTCCAGTTCATAGGTCATCAGGTACAACAAAGGCGCTATAACAATCTGATAATCCGATAAATCATCCTCCGGTGACAGAAAATCAACCGGAATATTCCTCTCATAAAAATATTCATAATATTTCTGTATTTGCCCGACATAGCTAAGTCCCGGATTCTGAGGCTGATTTTTCAGTGCCCATTCTTCATCATAAGAAAATAAAATTCCTACCTTTGCTTTCATCGTGATTCCATGGATATCCTGCATGATGGGGCTAAGCTCCTGAATCGTATCCCTGATTTCTTCATACCTTCTTCCCGGTATACCATTGTGCGGCAGTATGCCATGCCAGAACTGTTCTGTTCCAAACAGGCAGGTACGCCAGCGGAAGTAAACAACCATGTCCGCTCCATGAGCAACACTCTGCACCGTCCACAGCCTGTTTTGTCCGGGTCTCGGATTTGCCCCAATGATTGCTCCTCCGGTAGGTCCGGATTCCATTTCCATCATCCAGAAATTCTGCTTTTTCAGACTTCTGATGAGATCCATGCAGGCAGCCACCTGATAGGGCTTTTCTCCGGGGGGATCAATGTAATACCCTGTGGGATACTGGTCATTGGATGCAAAATCCAATTTTTCCGCAAGCTTATAATAATCTGTTTTATCATAAAATCCCATCATGTTATGGGTAATCTTCTGATGCGGTGCAATCTGACGAATCAGATCAATCTGAAAATTCTGAAAATCCACTACCAGATCTGAGCAGAACCGTTTAAAGTCCAGCAAAAGGGACGGATTATGTACTGTTGGCGTCTTTCTCGGAACCGGGATCTGGTCAAACCGGTCATAATCCTGGCTCCAGAATCCGGTTCCCCATTCTTTATTCAGACATTCCATGGTGTGATACTTCTTTTGCAGCCATTCCTGAAATGCTTTTCGGCAGCTGTCACACATACAAAGATCCTCATGGCTGTTACCAAGTTCGTTATCAATCTGCCAGCCAATGACATAAGGATGGTCTTTAAATCGTTCTGCCATTGCAGTAACAAATCTCCGGATGTGCTCCCGGTATGTTTTATTACTCTGGCAATCATGATGACGTCCTCCAAAGCTCATTCTCTGCCCATTTGAATTCACCGGAAGAATTTCCGGATTCTGCTCAATGATCCAGGCCGGCGGAGCCGCTGTCGGTGTTCCCAATATCGTATAAACTCCGTGCCGCCCCAAAAGATCAGCAGCATCTGCCAGCCATTCAAAATCAAATTTTCCCTGTTCCGGTTCCATCTTATGCCATGAGAATTCCCCCATACGTACGACCTGTATTCCCATTTTTTGCATAAGATTCGCATCCTGTTCCCAACGTTCCCTCGGCCAGTGCTCCGGATAATAATCCACTCCGAACCGGATATTCCGAAAAATATCGTCTATTTTTTTCTGATCCATATCTGCTCCTTTTCTCCTATTTCTCAAACAAAAACTCTGCCGGCAGTTCCACATGAAAATCCTCTGCCAGCTTCCGGAAATTATCCGGCCGGATGGTCTGGCGCTTCTCTTTTTGCATGGAAAGCATTTTCACAAGAATTTCTGCCGATTTTTCAGCCGTATGCATCAATCCGAAGGTCAGATCGAAATCTTCACCGGATGCAAACATGCCATGATGTGCCCATATGACAAGATTGTATTTCTTCATCAGTTCGCTTGTTGCCAGCGCAATGTCCTTTCCTCCCGGTACCATCCAGGGAACAACCCCGACTCCCTCCGGAAAGACTACCGGACACTCTGTTGCCATTTCCCAGAGCTCCCGCGTAAAAATTTTATCCTCCAGCGGAAGTACAAAGGTAAGTGCAATAATATTGGTGGTATGCGCATGGTAGATGACTCTGTGTTTTCCTTTCGTGATCTCCATCTTTACGGCATGATTCATAAGATGGGAAGGCAGTTCCGAGGTTGGTCTTCCCCCGTTAACAAGTCCCCAGCATATGCGATAATTCTCTCCCTTGTCATCCAGCTCTATGATACAGATGGAGTCTTCCGGCTTCAGGCTCACATTCCGGAAGTACTTTCCGCTCCCTGTTACCAGAAAATACATGCCTGCCAGTGTCGGAACCTGCGCGCCGATCGGGCACCATGCACCCGGTGTAAGTTCCTCCTTTACCATCTGAATCTCTTCCGGTTTCATACGGTAAGAAAGATTGCCGCCGTTTCTCTCATGCCAGCCCTGCTGCCATCCATCATCTGCCATTCTGATAAATCCCTGTACAAATTCCGCATCCAAAACCTTCATCTGTCCTGTTCTCCTATCCTGTTTTTTTTTCTTTCAATCATCGTTACCTTTTTATCAACACTTCTTTTTCATACTGTTTCACATCTTTGAGCCATCCAAGGTCATCTGCGACTTTACATCTCCTGCAATATTCGCCCCAGATTTCTCCAAACGGATAGAGCTTCATCTCTTCCTGCATCGCCATAAGTTCCGTCATTCTGTTCTCATCCTGCAGCTTGCGCAGCATGTCATTCGGCATACACATAGCCATAAGAAGAGCTTTCTGCCAGCTTCTGAAGCCGATCACCCATGCTGCAATCCGATTGATGCTTGCATCAAAATAATCCAAAGCCATATACGTTCTGTCCAGTGCATTGCAACGGACAATCTCCTTAGCCATCTCCCTTGTCTCATCATCAAACAATACCACATGATCCGAATCCCAACGTACAGGTCTGGTAATATGCAGTGCAATCTCCGGGAAAAAACAAAGCAGCGCCGGAATTTTATCCGAAACCACTTCTGTCGGGTGATAGTGTCCGTTATCCATTAACGGAAGCACATGCTCATGACTTAATGCGAAGGACAGTGTGAATTCCGTAGAACCAGCTGTGTAGGATTCCACTCCGATCCCAAACACCTTGGACTCAACACAGGGTTTCACCAGTTGAGGATCATACGGCTCCGAAAGAATCTGTTCCAACGAATCCTTATACCTAAGACGCGGCCCCATCCGGTCTGCCGGAATATCCTTCCGTCCATCACCGATCCAGATATTCATGACACAGGGAATTCCTGTCTCTTTTGCAAAATATTCCGCAATCCGGATACATGCTTTTCCGTGTTCAATCCAGAATTTCCTGGTTGCTTCATCCGGACTGGTAAGCGTCAATCCATCCTTTACCTTTTCATGCGAGAAAAAGGTCGGGTTAAAATCAATTCCAAGTCCTCTCTCTTTTGCAAATTCTACCCATCTGGCAAAATGCTTAGGTTCCATCTTGTCACGGTCAACGAATTCTCCATCTTCAAAAACAGCGTAACTGGCGTGCAGGTTCAACTTCTTTTTCCCCGGCATCAGGCTCATTGCTTTATCATAATCCTGCATCAGTTCCTTCCAGTTTCCTGCCTTTCCCGGGTAATTTCCCGTTGCCTGGATTCCTCCCGTCAGCGGCCCTTTATGGTCAAAACCGGTCACGTCATCCCCCTGCCAGCAATGCAGGGCAATCGGGACTTTGGAAAGACGTTCAATCGCCGCATCCGTATCTACTCCGATTTCCTGATATTTATTTTTTGCTACCTCATATTTCTCTGCACCTGTCATCTGCGTTCCTCCTTTAATCTGTATATTTTCGTATTGGAAATGACTCCGCTATGCATGCTCTTGCTTCGGTCAGATTTTTCCATTTTCCCGCTGCCAGAAGCTGGATCACCACATTTCCGGCAGCAGTTGCCTCGACTGGTCCTGCCACAACGGTTTTGTGGGTTTCCAGTGCGGTCAGTTCATTCAGATATTCTGCATTCGCCCCACCGCCTACCACATGAATCTGCTCATAAATGCATCCGGTCTGTTTCTGAAGTTCATCTATGGTTCCGGCATAACACCGCGCAAGACTTTGATATATCACGGCTGCTATCTGTCCGATTCCCTGTGGAACCTGTTGTTTTGTTTCACGGCACGCCTGCTGAACTTCTTCTATCATGCTTTCCGGCGCAAGGAACCGTTCATCATTGCAATCCACGATCGATCCGATCCTGCTTCCCGCTGCTTCCCAACAGATTTCCTCGTAACTTTTCTCCGGCGCAAGTTCTTTTTTAACAGACTGGATCATCCATAGTCCCATGATATTTTTTAAATAACGGTAACGATGCTCATACCCGCCTTCGTTTGTAAAATTATGCAGCCGGCTTTCTTCCGAGCAGTCTGGCTTTGAAAGCTCCGTTCCCATCAGTGACCACGTTCCCGAACTGATATAAGCAAACGGTTCTTTTTGTGCAGGCACCGCGGCCACTGCGGATCCCGTATCATGCGTGGCAGGAAGAACCACCCAGCAGGAAAACCCGACTTCTTTTGCCGTTTTTTCATTTAATTCTCCAAGCACTGTCCCGGGTTGTCTGATCTTCTGAAACAGGGTTCTCTTATATCCCAGTCTATCAATCAGATCCGAATCCCAGTCTCCGGTATCTGCATTGACAAGCTGCGTTGTTGTCGCATTGGAATACTCTGCAGCCATTCTTCCGGTCAGCAGATAATGGAAATAGTCCGGAATCATCAGCATCGTTTCTGCCTGCTCCCACAACACAGGCTCCCTACTTTTCACCGCCATCAGCTGATAAATCGTATTAAAAGACTGCTTTTGTATCCCTGTTCGATGATACAGTTCCTCTTCTGAAATCTTTTCATAAACCAGACGATCCATAAAAAGACTCCTGCGATCCCGATAGGCCACTGCATTTCCAAGCCTCTGACCGTTTTTGTCCAAAAGAACAAAGTCTACCGCCCAGGTATCAATCCCCATGCTGACCGGAATTTTCCCTATACGTCTGCACAGCTTCATACCTGTCTTTATTTCCTCAAACAGCCGCTCTACGTTCCAGCATTTCTGTCCGTCTATCTCTTCCATACCGTTCTCAAAACGGTAGATCTCCTCCAGCACCAGCCGTCCGTCTTCCAAATGCCCCAGAATATGTCGTCCTCCGGATGCTCCGATATCTATCGCAAGAAAGTATTGTTCCATCGCTCCACCATCCTTCCAGCTTCTTTCTCTGTTACCATCGTACTGAATAATGGGGATAAAAAAAAGAACACCTTTTGGTTAAAAAAGTGTCCTTATTTGCCATCTCTGTATTTTTTTGGAGTTACACCATATCTCTTGTAGAATAATCTGTGAAAATAGCTGATATTGCTGTATCCGACCTTCATTGCTACATCCGAAACCGGTATTGCGGTATTCTTTAACAAGTATGCCGCCTGTCTCAGTCTTTTATCCTGAACCAGTTCCGTATAGGTCCTTCCTGTCCTCTTTCGAATTTCCTTTGACAGCCAATATACGTCATAATGCATATCTTCTGCCAGCTGTGAAAGTTCTCCATCCCGGTAATGCTCCTCCACATAGCCTAAAATCTGCATAACAAGCTTTCGGGATTCGCTCTCCGTGTCTGTTTCCAATTTATCCATTTGATTCATTAGTAACAGAAAAAGCAGTCCCATCGTCACCTGATTAATACTTCGCTTGTTTGGCTGCTTATTGGAAATTGTAAAAATCAGATTTTCAATCAGGTTCTGAATCGGAAGAACCTCTGCCACTTTAAAATGAAGATATCCTGAACTTTCGTTTTCTCCTCTCAGGCAATGAATCACAAAATCCCTAAGCGTATTTTCTTCTGAGGCTATCATCTTCAGACAATCCTCAAAAAATTCAGGCAATATTATGAAATTAACAGCAATATCCTCTTTTCCTGCCGGATAAATCTCCTGCACTGCATTCTGGCTCAAAAGTAACAGTTCACCCTGATGTAAATACACATCTTCTCCATTGATTACATGATGTGTTTGTCCTTTGCACATATAAATCATTTCCACATAATTATGCCGGTGTGCAGGAAAATGGGCAAACCGCGTGTGTGCCCGCACCTGAATTAATTTTCCCTCGTCCAGAAGTTTTCTGGCATCCACCACATCAGATTCAGCATCCATGTACAGTTCTTTCTCGATGCTTCTGTGTCCCTCCAAAATTTTCTGTTCCTCCGGGGTGATCTCTCTAAGTTTATTGATCAATTTCTCTGTCATACTGCAAGTCCTTACCGGGTTCTGTCTACATAATAACTTTCCTCAGTTCTTCCGGAACCCATTGATCCCGACTTCCGCAATCCGGTTCCCCAAATCATCGGTAACAACCACCCGATAGTAAACGGTAGACCGTCCTTCTTTCACGCACTCCGCTTCTGCGATCAATTTCTTTCCTTTCACCGTGCCGAGATAGTTAATCGTAGAACTTAAGGACACCACACCCATTCCGTTCCAGTTCGTTGCAACTGCAAACGCAAAGTCTGCCAGCACGAAGTGCACACCGCCCATGACGCCACCTGCCGCATTAAAATGCCGCTCCGTCAATTTAATACTGCACCTCGCATAATGCTCCCTTACCTCTTCAATAATTGCTCCATTCTCTGTTGCAAAACGATCCTTTGCAAATGTTTCCCGGATCCTCCGAAGATCTATATGTTGTTCCTCTTCTGTCTGTTCCTCTTCTGTCATTTTCATTTCTGCCAATTTACTCCTGACATTTCTGTTATAACTGTTTCCACGTATGCTGTGTGTATTTCTTCTATGCTATATTGCTATATTGTTCTGTCTGCATTTCTTCCAGCTGTTTTTCTGTCTGCATTTGTTCTGTTTCATTTTCTTCCAGTCTGTTTCTGTCAGAGCAGCGGTTTATACTTTTGACAGTTCACCAGATGCTCCTTATTACTTCAATGCACGTTCCAGCTCTTCCACCACAATACGCAGTGCTTTGATTCTCGCATACTTCTTATCCACGGATTCCAGAATATGCCATGGTGCAAAGGTCGTACTCGTCTTCTGGATCATTTCATTGACTGCCACCTCGTACTGATCCCATTTCTCACGATTTCGCCAGTCCTCCTCCGTAATCTTCCACTGCTTTTCCGGTGTGTTCTGACGATCATTGAACCGCGCCAGCTGGGTGTCCTTATCAATCTGCACCCAGAATTTAATAATGACAGCGCCCCAGTCGTGAAGCTCCTTCTCGAACTCATTCATTTCGTTATAGGCACGCTTCCAGTCATTCTCAGTGCAAAAGCCTTCCAGACGCTCTACCATCACACGCCCATACCAGGTCCGGTCAAAAATCGCAATATGCCCATCCTTGGGAAGCCGGGTCCAAAATCTCCACAGATAATGTCTCGCCTTCTCATGCGGCTCCGGGCTGGCAATCGGACATACCTCATAGCCTCTTGGATCGAGTGCTTCCGTGATCCGCTTTATATTTCCGCCCTTTCCTGCCGCATCCCAGCCTTCATACGCAATGATGACCGGTACCTTTTTACGGTAAAGGCGGTTGTGCAGATCCCGGAGCTGATGCTGCAGCTTCTTTAATTCCTTCTTATATTCTTCATCTGTCATGGTCTTATCCAACGAAATTTCCTTAAGGAGCGGCATCTTCTTAAGGATAAAACGATTCTGCCGGATCGGTACAGCCTGACTGCGGTTCTGTAATGCCACATCAATTGCCTGCGTCAGTGTCTCCAGAATCTGCAATTCCGCCCATTTCCGCGACTTGCTGTCCACCACATACCACGGTGCCAAGGACTGATTCGTTTCTTCCATATACCGGTCATAGACCTTCAGACACTTCTCATAGTGCTTATTCTGCCACTCGTCATAGGCTCCGATCCGCCACTTCGTGTCGATGCTTCCCTCTAATTCATGAATCCTCTTTTTCTGCTCTTTTTCGCTGATATGACAGAAAAACTTCAATACCACATAACCATTATCCGTGAGCTGACGTTCAAAATTGCGGACACTCTCAAGACGCTGCTCATAAACCCTATCATCCATTTCACCGTTCAGGCGCTGACGGGTAATCTCATCCATCCAGCCGGTATCTAAAAACATAAACTTCCCGGCTTCCGGAATCTTCTGAAAATACCGGTAAAGGAACGGTTTTCTCTTTTCTTCCTCGGTTGGGACATTCATCGCTGCCACCTTAAAGAATCTGGGATCCAGATACTTAATCACCTCACCGATCAGACTCCCCTTGCCGGCAGTTCCCCAGCCCTCCATCAGGACAAGCACCGGAATCTTATGCTCTTTGATCTGATTCTGCTGAGCTGCTAGCTTCTCCCCTGCTTCCCTGATTCGCTGCTTCAATTCCTCTTCCTGCGGTTTCTCCGCTTTCACAAAATCCTTTAACATAAGTAACCCTCCTTTAACACTTGATTTTCCCTCGCACCATGTACTCATTGTACCATAAAAAGTATTCCCTGTAGGCATTATTTCACTCAAATTTTACGATTCTGAAAAGGAATTATGGTTGTCTTTTACTTTGTAAAGTGTCAAAGATGGAACTAAATCACATCCTTCTGTTTATCAATTCCTTAGATCTGTGAACTGATGGCTACACAGGAAAAAGCAGTCCCCCCTGGACTGCTTTTTCCAATACTGAGAAATATAAATCAAAGTATAGTATTTACCTGTTCCTTATTCATCCATTTCTGGATATTTTCAAATACAATTTTTGCCCTGATCTCCATGGATTCATCAGATGCAAAAGCAATATGGGGAGTAACAATTGTATTAATACTATGTAAAAGCGGATGATCCATAGGAAGTGGTGGCTCCATTTCAAACACGTCTACTCCAGCACCTCTCAGATAACCATTGTTAAGGGCATCTGCCAGTGCTTTTGAATCCACAATAGGTCCTCTTGCCGCATTAATCAGAATTGCTCCCTTTTTCATCTGCGCAATTCTGTCCTGATTGATCAGATTTTTGGAATCCTCTGTTAAAGGACAGTGCAGTGTCACAATATCTGATTTTGAAAGCACCTCTTCCAGAGTACCATAATGTAAATATTCCGGAGCATTCTTCTTTGGGAACAGATCATAGGCTGCTATCTCACATCCAAACAAATGGCAAAGCTCTGCAACCCTGGAACCAATTGCTCCGGTTCCTACCACACCTACTGTTTTTCCTTTAAGCTCTCTTCCTACCAGTCCATCCTTGGTCATTCCCTTTCTGCATCGTTCCTCTACCTGCGGTACATTTCTCAGAAGAGAAAGCATCATGCCAAGTACTAGCTCTGCTACAGATTCATTTGAATATCCGGAAGCATTGCTGACTGCGATTCCTTTTTCTCTGGCTGCCTGCAAATCCACATGATCAACCCCGGTAAATGCAACATCAATAAACTTCAGATTCGGACAGGCAGAAATTACCTTACCGCTTAATGGCATATTGGCAATCATAACGATATCTGCATCCCCGATCTCCTGTATCTGTACTTCAGGATCATCATTTCTTTCATAACACTGAAAGCTATGTCCCTCCTGCACAAGCATATCTGTATATTTCTTCATACATTCCTTTGAAACTGACAACGATTCTAATAAAACAATCTTCATTCTGCTATCTCCTCTTATATTTCTGCCCCCAGTCTTCTGGATATCTTTTTTGAGATTTCCAGAAGATAAGGAACCTTTTCCTGAATATTTTCAAGTGTCATTCTGGTCGTCGGTCCGCTGACACTGAGTCCGGCTATGATCTTGCCTGTATAATTTCTGATCGGGACAGCTACACAGCGCATTCCCATTTCACATTCCTCATCATCTATAGAATAACCACACTCTCTGGCTGTTTCCATTTTATTAAAAATCTCTTCCATGGTTGTACATGTATTTTCAGTATATTTAACAGGCTTATTTTTCTCGTAATAATCGCACAATTTCTCCCAGGGATGATTCAGCATGAAAAGCTTTCCAACACCTGTGCAGTATAAAGGCGCTATTTTTCCGATTCTCTGCGTTGTGCATAAAGCCTGCCACTCACACTGTATCACCTCAAGATACACAACTGACATATTTTCCTCTTCAGACAGGTTGACTGTCTCTCCGAAATACCGTGATACCTCTTTCATAAAGGGCAGGCAGATATTCCTGATACTGGTATGCATTTTAATATTATTCGCTATTCCACATAGTTTGTACGTCAGCGAATATCTGCCCGTATCATCCTGAACCACATATCCTTTATTTTCAAGAGCCATCAAAAAGCGCAATGTTGTACTGACATTCATGGATGCCTGACCGGCTAAGCTCTGCAGCTTAACCGGTTCCGACCATGTAGATAATAATTCGATCAATGTCAATAATTTTTCAGATGACTGATTTGCCTCTGTCACTTTTTTGGTTGGTTTAATATTGGTCAATTTGTTTCCCTCATATAAAAGACTCTACGTCCTTGCGAATTCTTTCAGCATCTTCTTCCGTCAAAGCAATCTCTGCTCCCTTGATATTGCTTTCAAGATGCGAAATCTTTCTTGCTCCGCAAAGAATGTTTACTCCCGGTTGCTTTAAGATCCATGCTATTGCCAGATGCTCCAGCTGACAGTTATACTTTTCACAGAGATCCATCCACGAATCAAACATCTGAAGCATCCGCTCATGACACTCCTTCTTTCCCCATGGCTTATTGACAAATCTCTTCTGATCCGGTGTATCCCGCTTCTGCCGGAACTGCTCTGTCAGCACACCCTGCTCCAGGGGAGAATAAGCCTGTAACAGGATTTTTCTTTCCTGACATACCGGTAACAGTGTTTCCTCCACCTTTCTGTCTAAAAGGCTGTACTTCTCCTGGATAATCTCAATATCTGCATAAGTACAGTATTCATTCAGGACCTCCGGATTCATATTTGAAGCTCCAATCGCACGGATCTTTCCTTCCTTTTTCATCCGGTTCAGTTCATCCATCGTTTCCTCTACGGGAACAGCATATGTTCCAAATACAGGATAATGCACATAATAAATATCAATATAATCTGTTTTAAGACGTTTCAAACTATTTTCCAGATCTCTTCTGATACTTTTTGCTGACAGATTTCTTACAATCCTGTGTCCATCTCTTTCCACATGCAGCTGTCCTATATTTCCCTCATCCCAGCTCAATCCGCACTTGGTTGAAAGGATGACCTTATCTCTGATTCCCTTCAAAGCCTCTCCGAGAATCTCTTCGCTTTTTCCCATACCGTAGGCCGGAGCAGTATCTATCTGTACTATCCCCATTTCCACAGCTCTCCGTGCTGTATCAATTGCCTGCATTTCATCTGTCTTGCCCCAGATTGCATCACCACCAAAGGCCCATGTTCCAAGAGACATGACCGGTATTATAATTCCACTATTATTCAGCTTCAACTGTCTCATATGTTCTGTTCTCCTTATCATTCCTTTACGCCACTTAACATAACACTCTGTACGATATATTTCTGCAAAAACAGGTACACAATCATAAGTGGTATTGCACCCAGCACGGAAACCGCCAGTCTGGGACCCAGATATCTTGCTGTTTCTGAAGCATTAAACATAGCAAGACCAACAGATATGACCTGTTTTTTAGGATTCGAAACAACAACCAAAGGCCAAAGAAAATTATTCCACTGATTCACAACCTGGAAAATAACCAGCGTTGCGATAACCGGTCCACATAAAGGAAGAATGATCTTTAAAAAGATATACCACTCCCCTGCACCATCAATGGAGGCTGACTCCCTCAGGGAATCCGGGATACTGTCGATAAACTGTCTTGCCAGAAAGATCCCATATGCCCATGCAAAAGAACCTAAGATCAACGGCCACCATGTATCCAGCATATTCCAATCACGATACTGTAAAAAAAGAGGAATCATACGCACTTCAAACGGGATCATCATGACTGCCAGAACCATGAGGAACAGGATTCCCTTACATGGAAATTTCCCCTTGGAAAAAGCATAACCGCAAGCCATTGCAGTAAAAACAGATATCGCCGTATTGATCAATGTCAGCAAAATAGTATTGATATAATAACGGGCGATTGGAATGGCCTCCAATGCATACTTATAATTAAAGACAGAAAATTCCTTGGGAATAAACCGGGGTGGGTTGGGTACCACGTCTATGGTCGTTGCATCAAAGCTCATGGAAATTGCCCAAAAAATCGGAATCAGTACGATTACCAGTGCTGCTCCTAATATCGTTATTAAAATAGCCTGACTAAATATCTTTTTCTTCTTCATACGCAAGCACCCCTAAATCGTTTTCGTTACCTTTAAGTTAATCGCCGTAACCGTAAATACAATAATAAATAAGATAACCGCTCCGGCACAGGACAAGCCATAGCTCGGATTTTCAAAGCTGTACTGATATATATACATCAATATCGTCTGTAAGGATCCTGCCGGCTTACCGGATGACGAATTTCCTGACAAAATATACAAATCGGTAAATCTGCTGAAGCCGCTGATAATACCTGTTATAAACAGAAAGATGAAGTTATTACGCATCAGTGGTATCGTAATATACCGCCATCTCCGGAAACTGCCTGCACCATCCATCATTGCAGCCTCATATAGCTCAGTCGGGATAGACTGAAGCCCTGCCAGGCAGATCAGCATGTTATAACCAAGTGTAGTCCATATCTGGATAATACTTGCTCCTACCTTGGTTAACGAAGGGTCAGATAACCAGCCGATCTCTATTTTTTTACCAAGGATATTAGAAAGTGCCAGATTGATCAGCCCATTGTCTATTTGTAATATGTACTGGAAAATCAGCACGATGCTGACTCCTGTTATAATATTAGGCATGTAGAATCCAAGCCGGAATACCGTTTGTGCCTTTTTGTTCCTTACCCCGTTTGCACCACAGGCAATCACAAATCCCAAAGGGATTGCCAGTAATGACATCAATGCAAGGATCAATGTATTCAGTATCGATTTTCGAAAGCCGCTGCTCTCCAGCAGCACCTTATAATTTTGGAAACCCACATTACTCTGTATTTCCCCGATCACATTAACATCGTGAAAGCTGTAATTCACAGCCTTGATCGTTGGGATATAAGTCAGAATCAAAAGGCAGATAAATGTCGGTAACAGAAAAGTCAGCCAGATCAGATTCTTTTTCCATTTATAATTATAAACATTTTTTCCAAAATTCCGAGATCCAATTTTTTTATTCATCCAATCTCTCCCTTTCTGTCTGGGATGTGCGGGCTTTCACACACAGTGAAAGCCCTGCTCCATTTTTGTTTCTTTATTGATAGGATGCCGCCTGTTCCTCATAAGCAGCCTGAATATTTTCAGCAGCCTCCTCCGGTGTCAGATCACCTGCAAACATCGCAGACAGTCCATTTGCCTTGAATGCATTGGAGCTTCCAAGGAATGCATCATCATAATCACTTGCAAAAATAGTGAAGTTATCGGGTGTAGCTGACAGTGTATTGAAGAATACATCCGCAAAAGGAATATTTTCAGCTGATAACCGTTCAATAGCCTCCTTGTTATTCGGGATCTTACCGCTTTCCCAGCACCAGTCTGCAATGTCCTGATTTGTTGCCATCCATTTGATGAATTCCCAGCATGCTTCCTTATTCTGTGCATTCTTTGCGATTGCCATATTCCAGTCACCGGTAAAGTTTGCCCAGCCCTCACGTCCATTTTCCAGTACCGGGGAATATGCATAGCCATAACGGTCTGTCAGACCAAGGCTTTCTGTTTTCTGATAATTGGATACCAGATTCTGTGAATACCACATAGCAATATTATTATTTTCTGTTCCAAAGTTTTCTGCTCCACGTCCTTCCAGGAAGCCCTTAGGACATGTCTTTGCCAGTTCATTTACGAATTCGAAGCCCTTCAGTGCTTCAGGAGAAGTATAGTTCACCTTCGTATCCATCTGCTTGTCTGCATATTCAATTACCTTTGTATCCTTTGAAAAATAGTAGCCGATCAGGGAACGTCCTACCCAGTCACTGCTTGCACCGTCAATATAATATCCATATGTCTGCTCACCAGTCACCGGATCTGTACCTGTCATTTTCTTTGCCGCATCAAGCACATCTTCCCAAGTCCATGTTTCATCAGGATAGTCAAGTCCATAATCATCAAAGATCTTCTTATCATACATAATAGATGTTGCTGCTGCTGTGATCGGGATACCGGTAGGAACCAATTCTGTGTAATTGGACTTATCTGCTCTTCTGTAGGAATATTTTAATAAAAGTCCATCCAGGAACTCTCCGTCCTTTTCCGCATAAGGTGTCAGATCTTCTACTATATCCACAATACTTGCACCATGTACAACAACGTCAACCTGGTTTGCTGCCGCTACCGTTGTCAGCTTTGCCTGCCAGCTGTCCCACGGAATACCTGTAAGCTGCAACTCTACATTAGGATGCTCCGCCTCATATAACTCCTTAATCACATAGTAACCTCTGACTGTCTGCTTGGTAACAGGATTTGTTGTATCATTCTCATTTTCCATGGGTCCGACAACACGGATAACTATCTTCTCTCCTGAATCCGATGCTGCAGTTTCTGTACCTGCCTGCTGCTCAGCTGTGTCTGCTGCTGCGGTGCTTCCTCCATCCTGTGTACCCTTACTGCTGCCGCACCCTGCAAGCAGCAGTACCGCTGCAAGTGACAAAGCCACTACTGCTTTCATTTTTCTCTTCATAACCATACCTCCTTTGATTGTGTGACAGTTCCTGTAGACTGTCGTTTTATTTATTTTCTTTTAAGCTTCACATGTGTACTGCCTAACGGTGGTACCTCCACCTTTATCGTGTGTAATGTTGTGTCAAAATGGATATACCCGCCCGGTGTATATCGTTGAATTGCATAATCATCATGAAAACAGATATCGTCTTCCACGTATAATACCGGCTTTCCATAAAACATATTTCCCATATTGCCAAGCCCGATATGCAGCGTGCCATCCTCATGTATCTCATACTGATAAATCTGTCCTTCCGACGCATGGGCAATATTTCCACATACCCTGTTCATTAAATGTGCATTCAATCTATCTACATCATCCGGTAATTCTTCCGCAAAGCTCCTCATTGTGAATTTAAAATTCCATCTTGCCAGGGTCTTTGGCCATTCATAGGAACGGCTTACATACATTCGTAATCCTGTATTCTCCCCTGTTTCCCTTATCGTTGTACCTGCATAAATCCCAGCTTCTGTCTGAAGCCCTATCAGTACCTGTGCATCTACTGCCTGGAACAGTGCCTTGTCTTCCACTCTGCTTCTGGTGTTATAAACCGGCTTTACAGAAACAACCTGTTCTACAAACTTACCATCCTTTACACAGGCCAGTGCATCGCAGTCAATGCCCTTCCAATATTTCTCTATTGCTTCCTGATCCAGACAGAGACAGTCAGCTTCCTTCGCTTCCGCTCTTTTCAGTCCCAGCTCACGGATCAGATATTCATTATCGGTATTTCCGATCACAACGATTCCGGCTCCCTGCCTGTTCTTCTCAAGAAGTGCCTCAACCTCTTCGTTGGTGATTCCCATAGGATTGACAAGAACGTATCCGTCTGCGTTACTTTTCTTCAGATTCTTACTGTTAACAGCACAATGGATCGATGCACCTGCCATAATGGCTCTTAATCCCGGAGCTGTCAGCTCCCACCGTTCGCCCCTGTCCAAATGATACTGATACACTGCATCTGAAAATACAAGCACAGGTCCGTTTGTTTTCAGAATGGGTTCTTCAAATCCTATATCCCATCTGTCCTTCAGGAATTTCCAGTCCTGCTTCTCCAGGTCTGTTCCAAAAATAAACTGTAGTCCCTCTGTTGCGCGGATATAATTTCCTTCCTCATTGATAAAGGTTGTACTTGGCAGTGACAATGACTGTCTTTCCAGCGCATTTGGCATATCCTTAACTGCAATCCAGTGCTCCGGTGCATTACAGGTGGCAATTGCCCAGTACAGATGCAGATCCGGTGCATATGCCCTGCTTGTCACAAAGCTGACAATTTCACCGGCTTCCCATACATACAGCCATTCACCGCCTCTGTGTCCCCAGTTTTCCTCTCTTGCCTGGATGCAGACTGCACCCACACCGCTTTCGGACAACAGCTTATAATCCACACCGTAGTCATAAATTGCATCTACAGCTCCTCTTGCCCAGGGATCCATGGAAACAAATTCTTTTCCATGCTTTTCCAATCCCTGTTTCATTTTTTTAAAGAAAGAAGCCCACCTCTGCGCATAAAACTTCATCCAAAGAGACCGGTTCCCGGGATCATTCCAAATAAAGTCTGCCTGTTCAGACGTCTTCTCACCCTTAACCTTTATTCCTGACCAGGTTTCAAACTGATCGATCATATCCGGATGGAAATCTCCATCCTTCAGCATAACGCCAAGACCGCACCAGCCATCCCCTGCCAGAAAGCCATCCATATGAAAATCCTCCAGATACCTGATCAGATCTTCCAGAAATACATCTTCATAGTAGCGTCCATCTGGAAGCCTTCTCAGCGGATTAATGGATCCTGTACTATTCCGTAAGGAACCGCCATCCCTTGTCATGATAAAAATATCATATTCATCTGCATGCTCCATAAGCCATTCTGCTCTGGTATTGTATTCATCATGTATATTCGGCTGGGCAAGTGCACCAAAGAAAAATTTGGTTCCTGCCTTATGCAGTTCCTCTACCAATCCGTACAGCTGTCTCTGACTCCAGACGTTACCGCCCGGCATTTCTCTTTCACATGTCCACAGGTAAGGCACTGTCGCATTATCAATGATCCCGTTATAGGAATGAACCTGTTCTACAGAGCATTCCAGCAGGGTAACAGCATCTGGAACAAACCCCAACGTTTCCAAATAATTATGTACCCCATAATCCTTCTCCCTGTTGTCAAATGCCCTTAAATCGAGCGAATCCAAAATATGATAATTCATACCTTCACCTCACTTGTTTCTCTAATTTCATTATTTGAAATTTAATTTCATTTCTTAATCATAGTATATTCCATGCAGCAGAGAATGTCAATCAGATGCTTATTTTTTTACTTTGTCAAAATAGTATTGTTCCACTTCGCCAATCCGTTTCACCTTGGGAATCGATCCTCCACCAGAGAATTCTGCCTTTAACCAGACATCGACCAGGCATTTAGCCAGTTCTTTTCCAATCACTCTTTCTCCCATGCAAAGGATCTGTGCGTCATTGCTTTTTCTGGCTCTCTCTGCCGAGTATGGATCATGACAGACTGCTGCCCTTATTCCCGGGACTTTATTGGCCGTAATAGCCATTCCAATTCCTGTTCCGCAAACCAGAATACCACGTTCATATTTTCCTTCTGCTACTGCCTCAGCTACCTTCTTTGCTATGTCCGGGTATAAAACAGTTTCTCCCTCTGCCGCTCCATAATCCTCATATTCAACACCGATATCAGACAAATGATCCATTATCGTCTTTTTCAGCTGATATGCCGCTTCATCACAGCCAATTACAAGTCTCACCCGATCACCTCCATTATACCGTCTGCAAAGCTCTGAAGCAGGATACAGCAGGATACAGCTCCGGCATCCAGTACCCCTCTTGACCGTTCCCCAAGCCTGCTGGCACGTCCGAATTTTGCTATCATATCCTTCGTGGAATCTCTTCCACTCTCTGCAGCCTTTTTCATCTGTACAAGGGCAGTCTGCATATCCGCACCCTCCTTGCCGGCTTTTTCCAAAGCTGCCACTGCAGGTGTCAGTGTATCCATCAGCGTTTTATCGCCTGTTCTTGCCCCAACCAGCTCTTCCAGCTCTTTTTTCGCCTGATCCAGCATCTGGTACAAATCTGAAACTGTAATCTCATCTTTTCCGTCTGCTTCGTCTGCCATTGCCATAAATACAGTTCCATAGATCGGACCCATGGAACCGCCGATTTCATTAAGCAGGATCATCCCCAGCTCTCTCAGGCCTTCACTCAGATCAAACGTTTCCTTTTCAAACCGCTGCTGAAACAGGCTAAAGCCTTTATTCATATTCATCCCATGGTCACCGTCTCCGATCAGGCCGTCAATTTCACCGAGGTAATCCTTATTTTCTTTAATTCCACTGACCATCCTCATCAGAACAGGCTTTCCATCCTTGTTATGAAACGCTTTCATCCCTTCTCCTTCCCTTTTTGCTTCAATCCTACTGTATTAACAGGCATATCAAGGAGCTCCTTTAATTCCCCGTCAAGCTTCATCAATGTAAGCGTTGCACCCATCATATCTAATGATGTAAAATAATTTCCCACATATGCTCTGTAGACTGCAATTCCTTTTTCCTTCAGAAGCTTTTCCACCTCATTGTATAATACATACAATTCCATTACCGGCGTTGCCCCAAGCCCGGAAATCAGCACTGCAACCTCATCACCTGCTTCAAAAGGATAGTCCGGCAGGATGATATCTGTCATTCTCTTTGCCATTTTATCAGCCGTTTCCAGCTCACACACTTCTATTCCAGGCTCTCCATGGTGTCCTATCCCTACCTCCATAGTGCCATCCTTGATCTCAAAATTGGGATGTCCCACTGCCGGAAGTGTACATGGTGTCAGACCAATACCAATACTTCTCGTATGGTCAATTGCCTTTTGTGCTGCATTGATCACCTCATCAAGTGAACCGCCCATTGCAGCCTTGGCACCGCCACATTTCCACATAAAGATCTCCCCGGCAACTCCTCTTCTTTTTTCTCTCTGATTCTTAGGAGCGCTGGCCACATCATCATTGGCAATCACTGTCTTTATCGTCAGGCCCTGCTTCTGTGCCATTTTCACAGCCATTTTTACATTCATGTTATCCCCGGAATAATTTCCATAGAGACAGGCTACTCCCTTTCCCTGATCTGCACATTTGGCCGCATCCAGAAAGGCTACTGCTGTAGGGGAAGAACAGATTTCACCAACTGCTGCAGCATCGCACATATTTTCTCCAACATAACCAATGAATGCCGGTTTATGTCCGGAGCCGCCTCCGGTGATCACGCCAACCTTTCCTTCGCCTTTGCATCTGGCTTTAACAACCCGCTTATTTTCCGTGGCTTCTACTATATCACTATTTGCTTTCAGAAAGCCGCTCAGCATCTCGTCTACAATATTGTCCGGATCATTGAGAATTCTCTGCATACTATCCCTCCATTCCCGGTACCAGAACAACCTTCATTGCTCCATCTTCTCCGGTCTGTGCCAGATGAAATCCTTCTTCCCACTTCTCTAACGGGAATTTATGACTTACCACTCCGGCAGTCGGCAGCTTCCCATTGTCAATCCATTCGATCACCGTGTCATAGCAGTAGGGACTCAGATGTACACCAAGAAGGTCCAATTCTTTTCTGTCAGATATGATGCTCCAGTCCACAGATACCTTTTCTCCAAATACAGAGAATTCAACAAAGCGTCCCAGCTTACGGATACAATCCAGTCCCTGCTGTACACTAGATGGATGTCCGGTTGCTTCAATATAGATATCACAGCCATATCCGCCTGTCATCTCCTTGATCTTAGACACCACATCTTCTTTTCCCGGATTCATGACAATATCTGCCCCAAATTCCTTTGCTTTTTTCAAGCGCTCATCGTTCATATCCAAAACTACCAGACACTTGGGATTTGCCTGTCTCAGGGCTCCGATCATTCCGAGTCCTAATGTTCCTGCTCCTGACTGTACCACAAAGTCTGTCGTCTTTGGCTGTGCCCTGTCCACACAATGAAATGCACATGCATATGGCTCGATCAGAGCAGCCTTCTCAACAGGCATATCTGCGGGTACCAGATATGGAAGTGCTTCCTTCGTCAGACGTACATATTCAGCCATACCGCCATTTACATTATTCTGGAAGCCAAAAAGATCGTGCTTTTCACACATCCAGTGTCTTCCGGTTTTACAGAACATGCATTCGCCGCAGGGAACAATCTGTTCAGGACAGATTCTGTCCCCGATTTTCCAGTTTCCCTTGACCTTATCACCAATTTCCACAACCCTGCCAACAAACTCATGACCCGGGATCATAGGTGCCTTAATGTAGGGAGGATTCCCATCACCGCCCCAGAAGCTCTTTGCACCATGGAAGGCCTTCACATCACCTGCACAGATCCCACAGGCTTCTACCTTCAGGATCATTTCACCTTCTCCTGCTCTTGGGGTATCCACAACCTCAAATCTGTAATCGCCCGGTGCATAAGCAACAATTGCTTTCATCTTTTTTGGTAACTCTCTTGCTGTATCCACTCGCTTCCCTCCTTTTGCGAATTGCTTTTGCAAATTCGTTTTATAAAAGTTTATGCTATAAGTTTATATGAACTTTTTTTATTAGTCAATGACATATAATCAAAAAATATAAATATTTTTTTGTGCATTATACACAAAGCTTGCCGATTGCAACAGGATGTGTTATTCTGAACAAAACAACGGTATAATTTTTAGAAAGAGAGCTTTACCCTTATGAATGGTCAACCAAATCCCATAACCCGCAAACGGGTGTATGAGCTGATCTACAAAACCCAACATATTTCCAAGCAGGACATTGCATACCAGTTAACACTCAGCTTACCAACAGTATCCCAGCAGCTGCAGGGTTTGGAAGCTTCTGGTCTGATCGAAAGAAATGGCTCCTTCGCTTCTACCGGCGGCCGTAAAGCGCAAATTATATCCTGCATCTATGATGCCCGGATTTCCATCGGAATTGAAATCCGTCTTCATACACTTTCCATAGCAGCCATTGACCTGAGAGGAACCCTGCTCCACACGATCCAATACGCTGTTCCCTTTTCCAATACACCGGATTATTTTGAACTTCTGGGCGAAAAGCTGACTCATTTTCTGAGTTCCCTTGCATACCCATCTTCTTCTATTCTGGGTATCGGTATCGTACTGCAGGGACTGATCTCTGCGGATGGAAAAACAGTTACCTATGGAAAAATCCTCAATTGTACCGGACTGACCATACAAGCTATTTCCAAACATCTTCCCTTTCCCTGCACAATGATTCATGATGCCGAAGCCGCAGCCACTTTAGAGCTGTGGCAGCAGCCTAAAAAGAAAAATGCAATATTCTTTCATATCCGGGAAAATCTGAGCGGAGCCCTTATTGTAAATGGAAAATTTCTGAAGGGTTGCGAATTAAAAAGTGGTGTTTTTGAACACATGACAATCATACCAGACGGAAAGCCCTGTTATTGTGGCAAGCGCGGATGTATGGAAACCTGCTGCTCTGTTTCAGCCCTTCTTAAAGAGAATGAAACTCTTGATGATTTTTTCCTTCATCTAAGAAAAAAAGAGCACAGCTATGAGGAACGCTGGCTTTCTTATCTTTCTGCACTGACCATTGCAATAGATAATCTCCACATGGTTATTGACTATGATGTAATTCTTGGTGGCAGTATTGCTCCTTATATTGCAGATAGTGATATTGATTTATTATTATCAAAGATACAAAAAGCGAGTGCATTTCCAACTGACCGGCATTTTATTTCCACTGCCTCATGTACTAACATACCGATTGCCTGTGGTGCTGCTCTTCCTTATATCCGTAAATTTTTAGAATCCCTGGGCTGATAGCCTTTCTTCCAGTTCATTTGCCGAGTGATAAGATATACTCTTAACCAGGAAGATCCATACAAAAAAACACCAGAACTGGTATTGACCAGAACTGGTGTTTTTTATCAAGGATTTTTTGATTCCTTCATCACAAATTATTTATTTCGGTAATACCACCTTATCCAGATGCCAGATTTCATCCACATATTCCTGAATGGTTCTGTCGGATGTGAACTTACCGCTGCATGCAACATTAAGGATGGCACTCTTAGCCCAGCCCTTCTCATCGCGGTATGCCTTTTCTACCTGCTTCTGTGCATCTGCATAGGAACGGAAGTCCTTCAGAATAAAGTAGGTATCTGCCTTGGCAGTGCTTAAGGTATTAAGCAGGGAGTTGTACAGGGTACGGAACCGGTCCGGATCGTTCGGTGAGTAGGTACCGTTAATTAACTGCATCAGTACTCTGCGCACATCCGGATCATTATTGAAGATTTCGTTCGGATCATATCCGCCAAAATTCTCATACTTAATCACTTCATCCGAGGAAAGACCGAAGATAAATGCGTTCTCCTTACCAACCTCTTCCACGATTTCCACGTTCGCACCATCCATGGTTCCGATGGTTAATGCACCGTTTAACATGAACTTCATGTTACCGGTACCGGATGCTTCCTTGCTGGCTGTAGAGATCTGCTCGGAAACATCTGCTGCTGCGAAGATCAGCTCTGCGTTGGATACACGATAGTTTTCAATGAAAACCACCTTGATCTTGCCATTGATGGCAGGATCGTTATTTACAACATCTGCAACGGAATTGATGAGCTTAATGGTCATCTTTGCATTGTAGTATCCGGCTGCTGCCTTTGCACCAAAAATGAAGGTTCTCGGATAGAAATCCATCTCCGGATTATCCTTCAGCTGGTTGTATAAATGCATGACATGTAAAATATTAAGAAGCTGTCTCTTGTACTCATGAAGTCTCTTAACCTGTACATCGAAGATGGAGCGGGGATCGACTTGGATACCGTTGTGCTCTAAGATGTACTGAGCCAGACGCACCTTGTTCTGATACTTGATGTTCATGAACTCCTGCTGTGCCTTCTCATCATCTGCATAAACCTTCAGCTTGTTGATCTTCGGAAGATCGGTAATCCAGTCGCTTCCCACATGAGCGGTTACCCAGTCTGCAAGCAGCGGGTTTCCATGAAGAAGGAATCTTCTCTGAGTGATGCCGTTCGTCTTATTGTTGAACTTCTGGGGCATCATCTCGTAGAAGTCTTTCAGCTCCTGCTTCTTTAAAATCTCGGTATGAAGCTTCGCAACACCGTTTACGGAATAACCTGCAACGATTGCAAGGTGTGCCATCTTCACCTGGCCATCATAAATGATTGCCATTTTACGGATTTTCTCCGGATTATTCGGATACTTCTGCTGGATCTGTTCCACAAATCTGCGGTTGATCTCTTCAATAATCTGATAAATTCTGGGGAGAAGTCTGGAGAACAGCTCGATTGGCCATTTTTCCAAAGCCTCTGCCATGATGGTATGGTTGGTGTATGCACAGGTCTTCGTGGTGACTGCCCATGCTTCATCCCAGGTAAGATAATATTCATCCATGAGAATTCTCATTAATTCTGCGATGGCAACCGTCGGATGGGTATCATTCAGCTGGAAGGTCACCTTCTCGTAGAATTTATGAATATCATCATGCTTACGCATATATTTGTCAACGGCCTCCTGCACGGAAGCAGAGATGAAGAAGTACTGCTGTTTCAAACGCAGCTCCTTGCCTGCATAATGGTTATCATTCGGATAAAGAACCTCAACAATGTTTCTTGCAAGGTTTTCCTGCTCAACGGCCTTCTGGTAATCACCCTTGTCAAAGGAATCCAGCTGGAAACAGTCTACCGCTTCTGCATCCCAGATACGAAGTGTGTTCACAATACCGTTGCCATATCCAACGATCGGAAGATCATAAGGAATCGCACGGACACTCTGATAGCCTTCCTGCACAAAATTGTTTCTGCCGTTTTCATCCACATGAACATTGACATAACCGCCAAATTTAACTTCCTTGGCATATTCCGGTCTGCGCAGCTCGAACGGATTACCGTCCTTTAACCAGTTATCCGGCACCTCAACCTGATAACCATCACGGATTTCCTGCTTGAACATACCATAACGGTAACGGATACCACAACCATATGCTGCATAGCCCAGGGTTGCAAGGGAATCCAGGAAACATGCTGCCAGTCTTCCAAGACCACCATTACCAAGTGCTGCATCAGGCTCCTGATCCTCAATCACGTTAAGATCAAGTCCCAGCTCTTCCAGGGCTTCCTTTACCGGTTTGTACTCCTGAAGATTAATCAGATCATTACCAAGTGCACGACCCATCAGAAATTCCATGGAAAGGTAATAAACCGTCTTCGGGTCTTTCTTTTCATATTCCTGTTGTGTTTCCAGCCAGTTGTCAATAATCGTGTCCTTCACTGTATAAGCCACTGCCTGAAAAATCTGCTGGGGAGTTGCCTCCTCCAATGTCTTACGGTATAACGTCTTCACATTATACATGACATTCTTTTTGAACATTTCTTTGTCAAAGGTCAGTGTTGCCGGTGTTGTCTTCTTTACCATGTTGAGCCTCCATTCTCCCTTTCCCGTTTATTCTCATAATTATCCATATGTTATAACTCTTCAGAACTCCATTCATAAAACCGCTGTTTCACAGCTTAAGTTTTACAAACACTTCGGCACATTGAAACGTGTACACGCCAATGTGCCGAATCGCTTTCCTACCATATTTTAAACCTTATGTTAGTTTTTGGCAACTCCAATTGTGACATTTTCCCCATTGACATTCCATTCCCTGGAAATCTCAAGAGGCGTATCCACCAGAATTTCATCCGCCAGTACCTTCTGTGCGATAGCTGCTTCATTCCTGCGGACAATGTCTGCAATTTTTTCATTGCCGTTAATTGCAACGCGGATATGATCCATGACTTCAAAATCTGCATCCTTACGCATGGTCTGGATCTTACTGATCACTTCATATACAAAGCCTTCTTCAATAAGCTCCGGTGTAAGGTTGGTATCCAGAACAACCGTCATGTAGTTATCTGCCTCGGACACATAGCCTTCCTTCTGGCTCATTTCAATTAAAAGATCCTCTTCGGAAAGGCTTACCTCGGTTCCTGCAACATCAAATACAAGTGCACCCTTTGCCTTCAGCTCATCCATTGCTGCATTGCCGTCTAAGGAGGAAAGGTGTTCCTTAATTCCGCCAAGCTGCTTGCCGTATTTCGGTCCAACCGTCTTAAGCTGCGGCTTGAAGGTGTAGCTGGTGAAGTCTCTGACATCGTCGGTAAAGATTACATTCTTAACATTTAATTCATCTTCTATAATATTCACATAGAAATCGGTAAGCGCATGGTCTGCCTTTACGAACATGCTGCCGATCGGCTGACGGTTCTTAATGTTGGCGGTATTACGGCACGCACGTCCCATAACAACGATATCCAGAACCTCCTTCATATCCTCTTCAAGCTTCTTGTCAATCAGCTTTTCGTCTGCCACCGGGAAGTCACACAGATGAATACTCTCCGGAGCGGTCTTGTCAATGCTGCGCACCAGATTCTGATAAATGTCCTCGGTCATGAACGGAATCATCGGAGCTGCGCACTTGGCAACCGTAACAAGTGCGGTATAAAGTGTCATGTAGGCATTGATCTTATCCTGCTCCATACCCTTTGCCCAGAAACGCTCACGGCTTCTTCTGACATACCAGTTACTCATATCATCCACAAAGCTCTCCAGTGCTCTTGCAGCTTCGGGAATCTTATAATGATCCAGATCCTCATCCACTTCGATAATCATGGAATTCAGCTTGCTTAAAAGCCACTTGTCCATAACCGGAAGCTTGTCATATTCCAGGGTATACTTCGTTGCATCAAAGTTATCAATATTTGCATAAAGAACAAAGAATGCGTAAGTATTCCACAGAGTTCCCATGAATTTACGCTGTCCTTCGACAACGGCCTTGCCATGGAAACGGTTCGGCAGCCATGGTGCGGAGTTAATATAGAAGTACCAGCGGATCGCATCTGCACCATAGGTTTCAAGTGCATCGAACGGATCTACGGCATTTCCTTTACTCTTGCTCATCTTCTGTCCGTTCTCATCCTGAACGTGGCCTAAAACGATAACATTTTCATAAGGTGCTTTGTTAAACAGCAGGGTGGATTCTGCCATCAGGGAATGGAACCATCCACGGGTCTGGTCAACGGCCTCGGAAATAAACTGTGCCGGGAACTGCTGCTCAAAGATCTCCTTGTTTTCAAACGGATAATGATGCTGTGCAAACGGCATTGCGCCGGAGTCAAACCAGCAGTCAATAACCTCCGGTACTCTCTTCATGGTCTTACCACAGTCCGGACAAACCATGGTAATCTCATCAATATAAGGTCTGTGCAGTTCTACGGTCTGTGCAGCCGGATTGCCGGAACGCTTCTCTAATTCATCACGGCTTCCGATACATTCCTGATGTCCACAGCCTTCACATTCCCAGATGTTAAGAGGTGTTCCCCAGTAACGGTTACGGGAAATCGCCCAGTCCTGAATGTTCTCAAGCCAGTTGCCGAACCGTCCCTTACCGATGGATTCCGGAATCCAGTTTACGGTATTGTTGTTACGGATCAAGTCATCCCTTACTGCGGTTTCCTTGATATACCAGGATTCTCTTGCATAGTAAATAAGCGGCGTATCACATCTCCAGCAGTGCGGATATTCATGCTCAAACTTCGGTGCATCAAAAAGCTTTCCTTCTTTATCCAGATCGACAAGGACATCCTTATCGGCATCCTTCACGAACTTACCGGCGTAAGGTGTCTCTGCGGTAAGGCATCCCTTGCCATCAACGAACTGTACAAACGGAAGGTCATAGTCACGGCCGACTCTCGCATCGTCTTCACCAAAAGCAGGCGCGATGTGAACGATACCGGTACCGTCTGTCATGGTTACATAGTTATCGCAGGTGATAAAGAAGCCTTTCTTGTGCTGCTTTTCGGCACATTCTCCTGCGCAGGCATAAAGCGGTTCGTATTCACGGTGTTCCAGATCCTTACCCTTATAAGTCTCAAGGATTTCATAAGCCGGCTTATCCTCTGTTGCCAGTCTGCCAAGTACGGTGTCAAGCAGAGCCTGTGCCATATAGTACGTATAACCGTCTGCAGCTTTTACCTTCACATAGGTTTCATCCGGGTTCACGCAGAGAGCCACGTTAGAAGGAAGTGTCCAGGGAGTAGTCGTCCATGCAAGGAAATACGCATCCTCTCCTACTGCCTTGAAACGCACGATTGCGGAGCGTTCCTTAACCGCCTTGTACCCCTGGGAAACCTCTGCGGAGGACAGAGGGGTTCCGCAACGAGGGCAGTACGGCACGATCTTAAAGCCCTTATATAAAAGTCCCTTATTCCAGATCTCCTTTAACGCCCACCATTCGGATTCAATAAAATTATCATCATAGGTAACGTAAGGGTTCTCCATATCCGCCCAGAAACCAACGGTTCCTGAAAAGTCCTCCCACATTCCCTTATATTTCCATACAGATTCCTTACATTTCTTAATGAAGGGCTCCATTCCGTATTCTTCAATCTGTTCCTTACCATTTAAGCCAAGGAGCTTTTCTACTTCCAGCTCTACCGGAAGCCCGTGGGTATCCCAGCCGGCCTTACGGGGTACCATATATCCCTTCATGGTACGGTATCTGGGGATCATATCCTTAATAACACGGGTCAGCACATGTCCGATGTGCGGCTTACCATTTGCAGTCGGAGGTCCGTCATAAAAGGTATAGGTCGGTCCTTCCTTACGGTTCTCCATACTTTTGCGGAAAATGTCATTCTCTTCCCAGAATTTCTTCGTTTCTTTTTCCCTGTCCACAAAGTTCAGGTTCGTTGATACTTTCTGATACATAGTACATTCCTTTCTTTTTATATTTACTTTCATTAAGTGTCTCGGTATGGTTTACACTAAGTTCAAACGGTGCCTTTGGCTTGCTTTCACTTTTACTAAATGGACATGCTCTACATCTACCTGCTGCACTAACCTCAGACTTCTCCTTTGGCTCGTCTTCGCTAAGTGCACAGGTACCGTTCGCACTAAATTCATGCTTCGCCTTTGGCTCGCTTTCATTAAGTGCTCTACATGAAAAGCCCCGTCCTGTAATAGGACGAGGCATCATTACCACGCAACCACCTGTTACAACATACTCCCTGCTTTCGGCTTATATAAGCATACTCATAGTTTTATATGGCTTCCCATAACGGAGGATTCCGGTTTTACCTACTGGGTCTGACAAATGACTGTGCTGTAAACAGTTGTATGGAAGCAGCGCCTGCCTGTCACATACATTCAATCATTGATCAGATGGTTCAGCAAAACGGCTCAGAAGTGATCTTCACAGTTTTCCTACTTGTACCGGCTTTCACCTTCTCCGGCTCTCTTTGACGTTTGGAACAATGCTACTGTCTTCCTCAATGCCTTTTGTAGTCTGTCTTATTTATATATGTTAAAGTACACCACGAAAGGTATAATTGTCAAGACGTGAAAAAAAGTTGCCGGAAATCAGATATATTTTTCGTTACTGTTCATTCGTACCTCGTTCCAGTAACGATTCGCAGGCTCATTTGAAGTTTTACTTGGCAAAAGGAGCCTGCTCACTCCTGACTCATGTTCTTACGCAGCCTGAACAAACTGTTATATGGCATCACACCCGTGGCAGATTCGGAGTGCAGGCCGGTCCTTTTTTCTCCCAGACAACCGGCACGGTCTGTCCGGCTTCGGACAACAGTACAAACGGCACCTCCATCGGGCAGTTATTCTTATTCTCTTCAAAGACAAATTCTGCAACAAACCGATAGGAAGCCCGAAGCGGTTCCTCCACCAGAATTTCGTATTCCAGCTCCCGGATACCGTCACCCATATGTGCCATGCTTAAGAAAATATTCTGCTCCTTCTGCGGGAGAATCTCACAGCCTTCTCTTCCGTATAAATACACATTCACACGATCCGAAGTCACATACTTTGATTTGTTGGAAAGGATGAATTTAATCTTCTTGGGCTCGCCACGGCGGATCACCGGATCACCGCAATAATCAAGACGGATATTTAAGCCCGGAAATTCAAAGCGTACCACATTCATTTCCCGGTAAATATTCCGGAAATACGGCTTTGCATAAAAATCTTCCACATTACCGCTCCATCCGGTAAGTCCGAATTCCTTCTGTGCTTTCTCATAAAGAACGGTAACCCGCTCGGTCAGCTCCTCCACCGTCTTCGGAATCTTCCCATACATCAGGAAAGGATCAATGCTGATCGTAACAAGCTTGTTGCCAATCGGCTTCGTCCACTTTTCTTCAAAAACGTCGCGGCCATACATCATTCCATACAGGGCAGCAATGGTTCCAGCAGTACAGTCCGTGTCCTCACCATAATTCACGGCTGTGCACATGGCCTTCTCATAGCTTCCTTCTCCAAAAAGCAATCCGTAAATAATGATCATCATATTGGACGGAACATCAAAGCCCATCGGTCCTTCGTTGTAGCCCTTTTCCTCATCCTCTCTGGCAATTGCATGCCACTCCAGATGCCCGATATAATGCTGCATCAGGTACTCTCTTGTCTGTTCCACGCTCATCCCTTCATCAAAGGTACGGATTGCATCGCGGATTGCCTTGCTTACCGTACATTCCTCCGGAATATAGCTTAAACCAATATCAATCAGCTTACGGATATCCCTTTCATAAAAGGCTGCACTCTCCATGGCTGCCATGAATACTTCTGCATAGACGCCCTCTCCGTTTCCATGATCCACAAGCGCATCCTCAAAAGCATATTCTGCTGCCTTTTCCGGATTTCCCGGAAATAAGCATGCCCAGATATCCGAACGGATGTAGGAACCACAGCTGTCCTTAAATTTGTTGTGGAAGGTTCCTGTCACCGGCGGCTGCAGTCCCGCACGGAGATTCGTTTTCGCAACACCGTACTCCGCATGGGTGAAGATCATGTATTCATTAAAATACTGTCCCAAAATCTTACTGTCAATATGCAGACCCTGCTCTTCCAGGGCAAGCAGCCACAGAATCTGAATATCCAGATCATCGTTTGGCAGCGGATCGCCCGTGATGTCATGGGTATAATAAGTAACGTCATTCTTACTGCGTTCCCACTCCATCGGCATTCCCAGCGTGCCGCCAATGTTCTTTCCTACAAAGCATCCCAATACACGATTCTGATATTCTTCTCTTGTCATTTGTGTCATCCTCCTGATTTATTCTTTATATACCCTGTTTCCCTTTTCTTGTGGGTATTATGAATTTTTATCTGTTTCTATACCCTCTCATAGCTTTTGATCTCATGTATGCTTTATTCTACAAGCGTCTCACACATCCAAAACCTCATACTACTCCGACATTTGGTCATTCATGAGCTTCGCAAACCAAATATCTGCTTCGCTGCCATTTAATTTGCTTCAAGACTCATAATATAGTCAATTTCCGTACCTGTCACCTGGAAATAAGACCCGTACGAGGGAATATCACAGCAGATGACCGGTCCCTCCGCCAGCACCTCCACACGGTAGCCCCGATCGGAAACCATCATGGGAGGCAGCTCTCCTTCTTTGCCATGAATATAGCGGGCACTGCCCTTCATGGAAAAGCCAAGGCTGTTGCCCCGGTTCGGAATAGAAATCTTCTCTTTCTTCCAGTCAAAGAACTGCCAGCTCTTATCAGCCTCAATCAGACGGCACTCTGTTTTGCGCTCCTCGCAGAGCACTTTCCGGTCCTTCGTAAGAAAGCGGATATTTCCTGCTCCCTTATCAATTTCAAGCAGAAGTCCCGGTGTCATCATCTCTACCATACTGCCCTTGTCACGATATTTCCACTTTATATGCAAATCAATATACGAATCCATAGGATCTGCTGCACCGGTATGAGTCCCTGTCATGCCGGTGCGAGTACCAGCCATACCATACTGCAAACCATTTTTATCATATATCTGCTTCTGCGCATCAAAGGTGTCCTCTCTGCAAAAGCTTACACGGACGGCTGCTTTCGAAACCGGGCAGATCCGCAGCATACCATACCGGCTTTGCAGATACAGGCCGTCCGGACGCTCATGCACCCAGCGGATGGTAAGATCAATCTTCGAATGCCCTGTCGGACGCAGCCTGTCGTTCTCCGGCATATCTCCAAACAGGGGAACTCCCGGCATCTTCTTTTTACGAAGCTTCTCCTTACGGAGCTTTTCTGCTGCCTGTGCTTTGATTGCTTCCTGTTCACGCTGCATGGCTTCAAGCGCTTTCTGTTCTTTTGACTTGATTACAATGGGCTGTACACCGGTAAGCAGCATACTTTGTGACGGAGGTGTCACAACCTGTGGTTTCTTTAAGGTGGCTGTCACCCGCGGGCGTACCTGAAGCTTAGCGCCAGGCTGGGCTGTTTCCTGCCCCGTCTGCTTTTCCTGCTCATTTTCTGAAAGATTCGTTCCTGTTTTTTGTCCTGTTCCTTGTCTTGTTACTTTCCCTATTTCTTGCTTTATTTTGGGTCCAGGTTCATTCTTTCCTGTTGCATTCCCATATTTTTTATTTAACTGCAAGGAACCTTTATTATCTTCTATTATATTATTATTTTCTATCGTGTTATCATATTTTGACTCTGCAGATATTCCTGAAGTGTTTTGTCTGGCTTGCTCTTCTTTTCTATCTGTAATCAATCCATTTTGATTATATGAAACTTTCTGTCCTGAACTCTGCGCCTGCCGGATCCGCTTCGTTCCTTCTTCTCCCAGCAGTTGCTGCACCTTCCGGGCAATCTCCTTCTGTTTCTCCTCCGGAAGGGGATCGGCGATAAGTCCTGTCAGCTCCTCACGGTACAACACGCACAGTTCATGGAGCGCTCTCGTTGCCGCCACATAGAGGAGCTTCGCATGTCCATCGTCCACGGGATACTCCTCTTTGTCCGGATCGAAAATCAGCACGGCATCAAACTCCAGTCCCTTGGTATACACGACAGGAAGAACCATGATTCCATCCGAAAAGACTGCCTTTTTCAGATTACTTTCGCAGACCGGAATAAGCCTGCCAAGCTGTCTTGCAACAAGCTCTGCCTTTTCCGGTGTGCGACAGACAATCGCAATCGTATTAAGCCCCTGCTTCTGCCAGGCACGGCATCTCCGGGCGGTCTCTTCATACAACTCTCTTTTGGTCGGAAGCTGCATAACCTCCACTTCTTTTCCATGCCGGATAATCGGTTCAACCGGGTAGGGCTCGAAGCTTCCATGATGCAGAATCTTCGTTGCAAACTCCGAAATCTCCACCGTGTTACGGTAGCTCTTTTTCAGGATTCCAAAGCTGTCCCCATCCTGGCTGCATAGCAGCTTCAGCAACTCCTCCCAGTCTGCCAGACCAAAGCCGAAATGAATGTTCTGTGACACATCGCCCATGACCGTATAGGTACAGTCCTTCATGCAATATTTCAAAACCGCATACGCCATCATTCCATAGTCCTGTGCCTCATCAATCACGACATGATGCGCCTCGCTGATGACCTCCGTTTCCTTCATGCGCTTATACAGATAAGCAAGCGCTGCCAGATCATACACATCGTATGCCTGTTCCGGAACAGAAACCTCATATCCCTTCTCCTTCTGTTCCAGAAGGAATCGCTGATAAAGCTCGAAAATAGAAATATCAAAGATCTTTTTCCCAAAATAGCCGCGGTACTCCTTCAAAATTGCTTTCCGTTCCTTTTCGGAGTAACGCAGCCCATTTTTCAGGAACTCATCCTTGATCTTAATAATCAGCCGCTCGTTCAGCATATTGATCTTCGTCTGCACGGAAGCATTCGTCTGTTCGACATAATCCCGGATCGCCTTTCCACTAAGAAGCTCCACCAGATCCGAAGGCTGCGGCTCACCTTCCCGTTCATCAAACACACCGGCCACGCCGCCCTTTAAGCCCTCCACGAACTGCCTGCGGTCAAGAACGACACTGTCCATGCAGATCCTCTCTGCCTCGATCCTTGCACCAAACTCCGTCAGAGCCTGAAACCACCCAAAGGTACCTCTGTCCATGCTGCCCTGTGCAGCCGCTGTATTTTCAAGAATGGAGCAGCTCTGCTCATCCCAGTCCTCATACAGGAGCCTTACGAAAAGCTGTTCCATCGTCATCTGCCGGATGCCATACACATCCAGATCCGGCAGAACACCGGTAATGTATTCCAGCAAAATCCGGTTGCTTCCCACAATATAGAAATCCTCCGGCCGGAAGCGTTCCGCATAATTATAAAGAATAAAGGAAATCCGGTGCATGGCTACGGTTGTCTTCCCGGATCCGGCAACTCCCTGTACAATGATGTTGTGATACGGCGTTTTACGAATGATGTCGTTCTGTTCCTTCTGGATTGTTGCGATAATTTCGCCAAGAACTGCCTGCTTATTTTTTGCAAGATACTTTGTCAGAAGCTCATCATTGGCAATCACTTCCGTGTCAAAGTAATCAAGCAGCCTTCCGTTGTCAATCTCATAAGTCCTTTTCAAATCAAGACGGATTGGAAGCTCCCTGCCATCCGGTGCATGATAGCTGCATTCCCCCAATCCGTTTTCATAGTACGCATTTGCTACTGGTGCACGCCAGTCCACAACCACCTGATGCGTTGTATCCTTCGCAATTCCTCCGCGTCCGATATACAGGGCTTCCTCCTTTTGAAGCGTCTCATCCCAAAAATCAATCCGTCCAAAATAGGGCTTCTTTGTCGCCCTTTGATTACGCTTCAGGGCAGACTGCATATGATCCCGCATCGTTACCGTATTGCTCATCTGCGTGTAGACTTCTACATCATTGTCGTGATAGTGCTGCAGCATTTCCTCAATCTGGTCACTCATCTCACGGATTTCGCTCTCATAATTTTCCACATTACGCTTCACGATATCCAGCGTCTGGTTTAAATATTCCTCTTCCCGCTGCCACTCTACAGAGCTCTTTTTATCCGATTCTCTCTTTTCCATCCAGTATCCTTCCCATGGCTGTGCACAAATCCAGTTATATTTTTTCAAAAGCTTTTACTTTATCCGGTAAAATAAGAATATCTGATTTTCCATGAAATAACTAGACTTTTCTTTTTCCATATGATAGACTGTATTATAAAGTATGGAATGAATTTATGTTCTTTATTTTGTTTTTTTGTTATCACATATATGTTATAAATTATATGAAAGGATCCTGTTGGATCCTTTTTTGCTGCCATGCATATGAGAAAATGATCCAGTGGATCATTTTTGAGTGCTCTCATCAAATATTCTTTGAAATTTAGTTTAAATCTGTCTGCTCTTTGAATTCGGATCGACCGCATCCCTCAGGGCATCTCCGATAAAGTTAATCGCAACGACCAGCACAATAATAACAAGACCGGGCGGAATCCACAGCCATGGCTGCTGTGTGAGCACGGTAAGAGACTGTGCGCCGTTCAGCATATTGCCAAGACTTGCTTTCGGAGGCTGTACGCCCATTCCAAGAAAGCTCAGTGCTGCCTCATCCAGCATAGACACTGCCAGCACGGTTGTACTGTATACAAGAATCGGTGCAACGGTATTTGGCAGGATTTCCGAAAACAGAATATGGGACAGCGGCATTCCTGCCACCAGATTGCTCTTAATAAAGTTTGTTTCCCGTAAGGACAGAACATTTCCGCGTACCAACCGTGCAATCCCCGGCCAGTCTACAAATCCGAGAATCAGAATAATATTCCACAGTCCCGGTTCAAAAATCGCTGCCGCAACAAGCACCAGCAGAATATAAGGAAAGGACATCACCACATCCGTAAAACGCATAATCACCATATCTGCCACGCCGCCAAAATATCCCGCAATCAGACCAAGCACAACACCAATAGCAGTTGACAGCAGGGTTGCCATCACCCCGACCAGGAGGGAAATCCGTGTCGCATACAAAAGCCGGCTTAACACATCCCTGCCAATAGCATCGGTTCCCAGGAAGAATTCCTTCGACGGAGCCGCTCCAAAGGGACCGGCAATTGCCTGTGGATCGTAGGGTGCAAGGATCGGAGCCAGAACAGCCGCAAGACTGATTACTGCCACAACCACAATGGATACCACCGCCAGATGATGATGCCTGAACCGCCTCCAGACGGTCTGCAGATAGGTTTCATTTGATAAATTTTTCTTCATAGACCGTCCTCTCTGATCCATATCCTTCCCGGCATACGGATCTGTTGTCTGTCCTCATTCTTTCATAAGTATAGGAAAACAATTTTCCAAAGCTTTAAGCATTAATTCAGCTGAATCGTGGGATCGACCAGCGCATACAAAATATCCGTAATCAGGTTGGAAACAAGTACCACAACCGCGGACAGCAGGCATACTCCCATAATCACGGGATAATCCCTTCCCATAATTGCCGTCATAGTCATCAGTCCAAGTCCCGGCCAGGAAAACACCTGCTCTATAATTACGGCACCACCAAACAGCATCGGAATCTGCATTCCGATTACCGTTACAATAGGAAGCAGTGCATTCCGCATGGCATGCTTCCAAATCACCCGCTTATAGCCGATTCCTTTTGCCCTGGCCGTCCGCAGATAATCCTGCTGTAAAATCTCCAGAAAAGAGCTTCGGATATAACGGATGTTGCTTCCGGCTAAAGAAACTGCAAGCACAGTAACAGGCAGAACCATATGCCGTATCGTATCCGCCACACTGCCGTCCATTCCAAGGGTATTCATCCCGCCGGATGGCAGAATTCCCAGCTTTACGGTAAAAATATAAATCAGAATCAATGCCAGAAAAAAGCTCGGTATGCTGCTTCCGATAAAGGACGCTGTTACCACGGCATAATCGCCCTTCGAATACTGCTTTACCGCACTGTAAATTCCGGCAGGAACTGCAATCAGAAGACTTAAAGCAAGAGATGCTCCCATCAAAAGCAGTGTCGGACCTATGTGGCTTCCGATCATGGCACTGACCGGCTCATAAGATTTCATCGAGTAGCCCAGGTTCCCCTGCAGGAGCTGCCAAAGCCACACGAAATACTGTACGATAAGCGGCTTATCAAGGCCTGCCGCAATCTCCTTTGCCTGCAAAGCCGCATCAGAGATCCTGGGACCCTTTAACATCTCAAGCGGACTTCCGGCAAGACACATAATCGCATAATCAATCAAGGTAATTCCGATCAGCACCGGAATTGCTATTAATATTCGTTTTAAAATATATTTACCCATCAGCGTATGTTCCTTTTATCTAACTCCCTTGGCTATCCCTGTCTTCAGAATAAGCCTTTGGTTCCAGAATGGAATTCAGCAGCATCTTCGTATACTCCTGCTGCGGATGATGAAAGACCTCTCTGGCATCCCCAAGCTCTACAATCCGTCCATTCTGCATCACTGCAATCCGGTCACTCACATAATGCACCGCACCGAGCCCATGTCCAATAAACAACAAGGTAAGCTGCAGCTCCTTTTGCAGACTCTTAAGCAGATTCAGGATCTGTGCCTGCACCGATACATCCAGTGCACTCACCGGCTCATCGCATACGATAAATTCCGGTTTCAGGGAAAGTGCCCTGGCAATGCCGATGCGCTGCCGCTGCCCTCCGGAAAACTCATGTGGATATCTACCAAGTGCAGACTGCGGCATTCCCACCATTTCAAGCAGCTCCTTCACATCCTTTTCGACAGTCTGCTTATCGGAAATGCCATGATAAAGCATGGGTGCCGCCAGTATTTCATAGATATGCTTCCTCGGATTTAAAGAAGAATACGGATCCTGAAAAATCATCTGGATTTTCGTGCGGTATTTTTTCTGCTCCTTCGCTGTCCAGTCCAGAACATCCATTCCACGATACAAAATCGCCCCTTCCGTCGGCTTTTCCAGACCTGTCAGCAGCTTTCCGATCGTGGTCTTTCCACAGCCGGACTCCCCGACAAGACCCAGGATTTCTCCTTCATAGATGGAAAAGCTCACACCGTCTACTGCTTTCACATAATCCGTGACATGCGGAATAATCCCGGTTTTCACCGGGTAATATTTCTTCAGATCCTTCACTTGAATCAACGGATTTTGCTGCCTGGACACTGTTCTTCCTCTTATCTTTATCTTTTAAGTCCAGCATGACCGTTTAAAGCAGGTTGTTATATGGTCTGCTGAACTGTTCTTTGTAATACGCCTATAACTGTAAAATACACCTCACGGTATGCCCCTTGGAAATTTCCCGCAAACCTGCTCTCTGATGACACTCCTGCCGTGCATATGGGCACCGGTCTGCGAACCGGCAGCCTGAAATGGTATCATAATTTTCCGGAACCATACCGGGAATAGAGGACAATTTCCGATCCTCACTGTCCCCGGTTGTTGGAATGGCAGAAAGAAGTGCCCGGGTATAAGGATGGGATGGATGACGGAACAACTCCTCTGCTTCTGCTTCCTCCACGATCTGTCCCGCATACATCACAAGAACCCGGTCTGCCATATGGGACACCACGCCCATATCATGAGTAATCAGAAGCACTGCCATCCGGGATTCCTTCTGTAATCTCTTCAGAAGCTCCATGATCTGTGCCTGCACCGATACATCCAGTGCTGTTGTCGGCTCGTCCGCAATCAGAAGCTTCGGATTACAGGCAAGTGCCATTGCGATAATGGCTCTCTGCCGCATTCCACCGGACAGCGTATGCGGATAGCTCTTCATTACTAGCTCCGGCTCCTTCATTCCAACCCTGGCAAGAAGCTCTACGGCCCGCACCCACGCTTCCCTCTTCTTTAATCCCAGATGAATCCTCAGCCCCTCCATGATCTGATATCCGATCGTAAAGACAGGATTTAAAGAGCTCATCGGATCCTGAAAAATCATACTGATTTCTTTCCCCCGGATCTGATCCAGTTCCTTTTCTGAAAGAGTAAGGAGATCACGATCCTCATAGCAGATACTCCCCTCCTTCACACTTCCTCCCGGTCCCAGCAGGCCCAAAAGTGACATCGATGTCACACTTTTTCCACATCCGGACTCACCAACCAGACAGACAATCTCTCCCTCATCCAGTGTAAGAGAAAGATGGTCTGTTACCTCATGGGTACCGGTGTCTCCGGTAAATGCAATTGTCAGATCCGAAATCGTAAGTAAGTGTGACATTCTCTGCTCCAAATCCGTATTTATATTATCGCTGTTCCGTATCCTCGCAGCTGCGATGAAAAATTCATCCCGGTAATCCCAAATGCTTCAACGGCTTTATGACCTGATGGGATTACTGCACAATTTCCCAGTTCTGTATATTGTTAAAGAAGCCATACACACCCTGTTCCACACCGGTAAGACGATTGGCGGTGGCACTCTGTGCCCCGATTACATAGGCAGAAAAGTAAGGTACGTCCTCCTGCATCTTTTCATCAATAATCCGGTAGTAGCCGGTCAGCTCGCCGGTATCTGAGGCGGTTGTTATTCCATCAAGGGCTGCTGCCACCTCTTCATCATAATATCCGGTCCAGCTTCCCTCTCCAGCCAGAAGATAAACCAGATCCAGGCTGTAATCCGCAGGCGGATAGGTGTACTGAACAGCAAGCAGATCATAATCGGCAGACCCGGCAGTGCTCATCAGCGTTGCAAAATCAACGGTCTTAATCTCCACCTGAATACCGATTTCCGCCCACTGTGCAACCATAATTGCTGCCGCGTTGGCAAATGTTGTATCACTGGAATTAATATAAAACCGCAATATCTGACTTCCATCCCAGCCTGCTTCCTGTAAAAGTGACTTTGCTCTGTCCGGATCATACTTGGTCGGAACGATACTGCTGTCATAATAAGGGCTCACAGAAGATACAAAGCCATCAACAATTTCACCATGTCCCTTCATTAAGTCATTCAGGATTTTCTCCCGGTCAATACCACAAAGCAGTGCCTCACGGACTCTTTTATCTGTCACATTTGCTGTCTGGATAAATACAGACTGATGGGTTACCGGTTTCGCATAGGTAACCGTTACATTGGGAAGTGCTTCAACACTCTCATAATCCGTTTCCGGAATATTACTCATCGTAGGATGCGTCACATCGATTTCGCCGGATTTCAGGCCTGCGAGAATCTGACTTCCCTCTACAATCTTAAAGTTCAGCTTTTCAATTTTGGGCGCGCCCTTAAAATATTTGGTGTTCGCTGTATAGGAAACATAATGCTCCGGATCAAAGTCCGTTACCATATAAGGTCCGCTTACCACATCAGGGTGGGAAAACCACTCATTCGTTGTAAGCTCTGCCTCACTGAATTTCTCGATGACATGCTTCGGCAGAATATGCATATATCTGGCATATCCATTTTCAAAGCTGATCAGTGACATCGGAGATTTTACCGTAAAAGTGATGGTCTTGTCATCCACAATCCTGATTCCTGCAACACTGTCTGCATTTTCTTCCACAAATCCGGTTTCGTCATCGACGCCTTCAAACACGTAATACATCATATACGGATTGGCAACCACCGGGCTGCACAGACGCCGCACGGTATATTCCACATCCGCAGTCGTAACCGGTGTTCCGTCAGACCAGGTGGCCGCATCATCAATATGCACCGTAAAGGTCAGGTTATCCTCTGTCGTAATGGAATCTGCCAGCATCGGTACAAAGTTCAGATTCTGATCCAGCTCCACAAGAGGCAGAAACATCAGACCGCTGCTGTAATGATTCATCTCCGACATATCCATAACAAACGGATTGAAGCTCACCAGGGAACCGGTAACCCCGATATTCACAATGTTGGCAGTACCGCTTCCGCCTGCCGTGCTCCCTGTTCCATCTGCGCTGCTGCCGCATCCTATAAGGGAAACAGCAAGTAATGTACCAAGTAGCAGGGTAAATCCCTTTTTCCAAAATTTTCTCATAATAATCCTCCATAAAAGCCCTATAGATTTTTATTTTCTCACATTAGTTTGAAAAAATAAAGCCCACATATTATAAAACTTGTAATTTATAATATGTGGACCCAGGTAATGATGTATGTGATTTTCTATTTGAACGCTCTTTTTAATGATTATAATTCCTGCACGGCATATTTCCTGCTATACATCTCAAATTTATTCTGAAACTCTTTGCTGTCCTCGTGAATTGCCTGCAAGGTTTCATGCAGATGAAGCTCATGATGGGCAACATCGATCACACAGCCTGCAATATTGGAGCAGTGATCGGATGTTCTTTCAAGGCAGGTCAGAAGATCGGACCATACGAAGCCTGCGATCACATTGCAATTTCCCTGCTGCATACGCAAAATGTGACGGGTACGCATCTCCTCCTTCAATGCATCAATAACCTGCTCTAAGGGCTCCACATTGACTGCACTGTTAATATTATTATCTGCAAAAGCCTCATAGGACAAATCCAGAATCTCTTCCACAGCAGCTGAAATCACCTTGAAATCTCCCTTGGCACTGTCAGAGAAGCTCAGCTCCTTCTCACGCATTTCTGTGGAAGCTTCCAGAACATTCACCGCATGATCCGAAATCCGCTCGAAATCACCGATTATTTTCATCAGCATAGTAACCTCTTCTCCATCTTCACTGCTGATCTTCTGCGAGCTCAGTTTGATAAGATAAGAGCCTAGAATATCTTCATAATGATCGGTAAGGTCTTCCTTGTTCCGGATACTTTCCTCCAGCTGCGGTGTGTAATGTTCAAAGCTTTGTAACGCTTCCTTTAAAGAAGTTACCGCATCCCTCGCCATGTCAACCGCAATGGTATGACACTGCTGCAGGGCAAGTGTCGGTGTAGCAAGAAGACGTTCATCCAGTTCAGTATCCTTTTCTGCTTTGGCTGTTCCCGGTACAAGAATGCAAACCACCTTCTCCAACAGGCCAGTCAGCGGCATAAATAATATAATGTTAAGCACCTTAAATAATGTGTTCACAATTGCAATTCCCAGTGGTGTTGCCACCGCTGTCAGAATCGGCGGTGCAAAGACGGATCTGATCACACAGTATATGATAAGCCATACCAGTGCGCCCCCCATATTTAAGGTCAGGTGTGCGACTGCTGCCCGCTTCGCATCCCGCTTCGTTCCGATACTTGAAAGCATTGCAGTAATACAGGTTCCGATCGCATCACCCATAACGATCGGTATAGCTGCTCCAAAGGTAATCTGTCCGGTCATACTTAATGCCTGCAAAATCCCGACAGAGGCAGAGCTCGACTGAATGATACAGGTAAGTACTGTTCCTGCCAGAAGTCCCAGGATCGGATTCGTGAACATGATAAACAGCTCACGGAAGGCCGGCACCTCTGAAAGTCCGGATACTGCCCCGGACATGGCTTCCATTCCAAACATCAATGTAGCAAATCCCAGAAAAATTGCTCCGGTATCCTTCTTCTTCGAAGACCCTGTAAACATATATAGAATAATTCCCACCAATGCGAGTACCGGAACAAAGGAGGATGGCTTCATGAGACGCACCCAGAAATTATCACCACTGATTCCACCAAGCGACAACAACCATCCCGTTACCGTCGTTCCGATGTTGGCTCCCATGATGACATGGATCGCCTGTCTTAAATTCATCAGCCCGGAATTTACAAACCCGACTACCATAACCGTTGTTGCCGAAGAGCTCTGGATAATCGCTGTCACTCCGAGTCCTGTCAGGAATCCGGCGAATTTTCCGGTCGTCATTTTTGAAAGCAAGGTGCGAAGCTTATTTCCCGCTCTGCTTTCCAGTGCCTCCCCCATGACATTCATGCCAAAAAGGAACAGGCACAATCCACCAATTAACGTTAGTACATCAAACAAGTCCATTTTACATACCTCGCTTCCAGATTTTACAAATGGCCGAAAATACTCCACTATTACTAGCATACAAAACAAATGTAAAATCTGTCGAGAGGTTTTTGTAAAGTTCCTGTAAAATCAGTGTTGCTGCTCACTCGTACCTCGTTCCAGTAACTGATTTTACGTTACTGCTCCATCTGGCGTCCCAGGAATCCGGCTGCCGACTGGATCAGCTTCAGTTCGACTTCTCCCATTTTCTCCTTATCCGCCGTGTTGAGCAGAATCACTCCTCCGATCACGTCTCCCTCACAGATAATCGGACAGATTGCCTCCTCCGCATAGTCATCGGTGTTATCCTTCACTACCGAAATAAACTTCTTATCATCTGCCATTGCCATCAGCGTCTCCCTGTTTTCCAGTTTGACCTCCAGCTCCTTGCTGATTGATTTTCCTAAAAACGTCCGGAATCCGCCTGCAACTGCAATGAACTGGTCTCGGTCCGTAATCAATGCCGCTCTTCCCGACACCTGCGCAAGACTTTCCGCATACTGCCTGGCAAACACACTGATCTCGCCCATCGGAGAGTACTTTTTCAGAATGATTTCCCCCTCTCTTCCTGAAAAAATTTCTATCGGATCACTTTCGCGGATGCGAAGCGTTCTTCTTAATTCCTTCGGAATGACAATCCTGCCAAGATCGTCAATCCTCCTCACGATTCCCGTTGCTCTCATATTAAAAAACCTCCTGATTTCCATAAAAATACTGTATGGGTAGTATGTGGAAATCGGAAGGTTTTATTCATCTGGTCAAAAGTACACCTTACATACAAAATATGTTTCATGAATATCTTGACCTTATCTTAAGCATATGTTAATCTTCTATTAAGAAATGAGTTTTACGACCGTACAGCTATTGCTCAAGCGGCTTGCTCGTTTCTTTTTTTGTTCGTAACTGTTCAGTACCTTCACAGTTACGATGCAAAATCCATTCCAAATCGGCTTCGCCGATGGGATTTTGCATTACTGAATCATTTTCTTACGGTCTCAGCAGTAAATGCTTCGACCTATACTGAATAGTTACTTTCGTTCTTAAAATATCATGCAAATCTGGTATCATTCTTTTATTACTTTATCAACATTTTCTTTCATTTGCTTTTTCATATGCACATAATAAATTGTACACAGAATAATTCCGAATATAGTTGCCGACGGTGCTGCCAGTCCAACGCCAAACAAAGAAGCATTGGGACGGATGCTCATCAGATACGACATCGGAAGTCTTACGAGGAATGACTGCGCAAGTCCCTGAATCATAACAAATAAGGATTTCGCATGTCCATTGAAATATCCCATGTAGCTGAACAGAATGCTTGTGACAATAGCTTCCGGTGCAAATCCTCTTAAGAATTCAAACGCTCTCTTCACAACAGCTGCATCCTCGGTAAAAAGCCCTGCCAGTGCATCGCCATGGAAGAATGCCGCATAGGCAATCACAACACCGACTGCCGCACCGAACAAAATTCCACAATGCATTGCCTGATCGGCTCTTTTTTCTTTGCCCGCTCCGACGTTCTGTGAAACAATTGCTGCCATGGACTGCATAATGGAAGAAGGAATCAGCATGACGAAGGACTGAATCTTCTGTGCCACCCCATATCCGGAGGACGCATCCAGTCCCAGCCGGTTGATGAAGGCACATAATGCAAGGAAGGTGAGGTTCGTAAGGAACTCCTGCAGCGCCAATGGTGCACCCACTACAAGAAAGTGCGTCACTTCACTCGAAAGCCGGAAATCCGCTTTCTGCAATGTAAATCCTAAATTCTTCCGGAAAATAATGACAATGGAAAGTACCACACTGACTGCCTGTGCCAGTACAGTTGCAATGGCCGCTCCTGCGACATTCATATGGAATCCTGCGACCAACACGAGGTCTCCGATAATATTGACCACACAGGCAATGGCAACAAATAAAAGAGGCATCCTCGAATCACCGAGTCCACGGAAAATACTGCTGATAAAATTATAAAATACAATAAATACATATCCGGCTCCACAAATCCGGATATAGGTCACCGTAAGATCAAGAGCTGATTCCGGTGCCTGCATCAGTATTGCGATCGGCCTTGCAAAAATCAGCAATACAGCCGTCAGAACCAGTGAAATGATAAAAAAGAAGCACGTTGCTCCTCCTACCAGCCCTCCCAGTCTCTCGGGGCGTTTCTCTCCCAGGTATTGTCCCATAATTACGGTAACACCTGTTGTCAGAGAGCTTACCGTAAAAGTTACCAGATTCATAATGCTGCTTCCGGTTGTAACTCCCGATATTCCCTCCGTCGTTCCAAATCTTCCGACGATCATCAAATCGACCGCACCATACATTGCCTGCAAAATCAATGCTCCCAGTACCGGCAGCATGAATCCGATCATCTTCTTCGGAATACTTCCCGTTGTAAAATCCTGTTTCTCGTTCATTTATTTATTCACTCTGCTTTCTTTATTTCTGAGCTATGCTTGTTTTTCATTATTTTTTTATTATTTTTACACTATTTTCACCAGGGATTTTTAGCAGCGCATCGGACAGAAAAATATTTCTCCATCCATAGCCTGAAAACATAAAGCATTAAATGCAAAATACACTATACAACGGCACTGCTTTTATTCCCTTCACCATTCCAAAATTTCTTGTTGAAATCCTGATGGCATAGGATGGTTCATATTTTTCCATATAAACCATCATACTTTTTGCTTTTACATGATTTCCTGCTTTACACTCAACCGGGATCACATGGCTGTTTTTTTGTATCAGAAAATCAACCTCTGCCGTATTATCCGATTCCCAATAATATAAATCATAACCATTCGTCTTTAATGCAACGGAAACATAGTTTTCTGCCATAATTCCCCGAAAATGTTCTGTCTCACTATTGTTCAATGCCTCCAACGTCATCCCTATTCTGGCAGACATAATACCCATATCACTGTAATACAGTTTAAATGCACTCACATCCTGATATGCGGCAGCCGGATAAAATCCCTGAGTACACTTCATACACTTATTCACAATTCCAGCCCGGATCATCCAGTCAATCGCATCTCCGTATTGAGATGCCCGCGCTCCGGATTTTATCAGCTTATACTGGAACTTTTTTGCATCCTTTGCCAACTGGGAGGGAAGCGAATCATATGCTTCAAAAATACGTACCGTATCTGCCTGATTAGCATATTTTGCCATATCTGCAATGTAAGAATTTAACAGCATCTGTCGGATTTCGGCCTGATCAATCGGGCTGTCTTTTGCAAGATCGGCCTTTACCGCTGCCGGCATTCCGCCCACAATACAATAATGATAAAACTCCTGCAATGCCTCCTCATGCAGGAGTTCATCCAATGGCTGATTGTTTTCATAATGTTCCCGGATCGTATCCGCAAGCATCTGTTTTCCCTTTGCCCACAATACCTCTTCCAAATCCATGGGATACATGGTCAGCATTTGGATTTTTCCTACCGGAAAGGAATATTTCTCCCGGTTCACGGCCACTCCAAGCAGGCTTCCTGCAGCCATGATATGATATTCCGGTGCTTCTTCTGAAAAATATTTCAAGGAAGTTAACGCCCGCTCACACATCTGTATCTCATCAAAAATAATGAGTGTGTTTTCCGGAACAATTTTTACCTGATAATATTTCTCCAAAACAGAAATGACATGATCTGCATGAATATCTGTTTCAAAATATTTTCCGATTCTTTCATCTGTTTCAAAATTTACATAAACGGTATTCTTATAATAAAGTGCCCCGAACTCCCGCATCTCAAATGTTTTTCCAACCTGACGTGCACCACAAATAAGCAATGGCATTCTGCCATTCTGAATATTTTTCCACTCATATAGTTTAGATGTAATTTTACGTTTCATGTGTATACAGTCCTTTATGAATATATTATTGGTGCGTTATATTGTATTATATTACATCTTTTCATATGAATCAATGCATTTATTTCTCATTTTCATATGACTGAAAAAATAAAAAAATGATCAGTATATGTGATTCCTGCTTTTTTTCACTACTTCGCCTTCGGCTCGTCTTCTTTAGGTCTCTTCGCTAAATGCTCTACATGCACCCATTTCACTAAATTCGACCTTCGCTCTCGCTCGTTCTCATTAAGTGTCCGGGTACCGTTCGCACTAAGCTCAGACTTCGCCTTCGGCTCGTCTTC